>MDTB01225912.1_pt1 | contig 23322 bp, 24 predicted proteins | sample 811161 | NCBI WGS metagenome assembly MDTB01 (sample SAMN05326650, study PRJNA326480) | marine metagenome | isolation source: seawater | place: Mediterranean Sea | collected 2009
ACTGGTTCATCTTTTTCTAGTCTTTATACATTCAGAACCAGTTAAGATAACAATAAATATAAAACATACTATTAAAGATTTAAATAAATTTAAATAAATTAGATTAGAAAAATAAGTAGTGAAATATTTTTTAGGTGTAATTAAAATTAAAAAAGAAACGATAATACAGAAGCCAATAATTAATTCACCTAACTTAAAACCAAAAATGTATAAACCCGCAAAAGGTCTGGCTGATAGCATAAACATGGCAAGCATACCAATATATAAAATTGAAGATAATGGATGAAATATTTTTTTATACAAAGATATTATTCCTTTTAAGATTATTATCAATTAAGTAACGATGGAAAACATAACTTTTGGATTTCAAGGAGGTAGAAAAAGTAGGCTTAATGATCCTCAAGAAAGCTACGCAAAAGATTTTTTTTATACTTATCATTTATTCAAATCAAACTTTAATAATGTTAATATTATAGAATTTAAAAATTCTAATAGCAGTATAAAAAACTCTTTATTTAGTTTCTTAAGGTATTTGACCACTATTCCATTTTATTGTGAACTTGCCTTGAATAGAAAAAATAAGACTATTATCAAAAAAACAAGTAATTTAATATGCGTAAATCAAAGAGTTTCATTTTCTCTTATGCCTTACACAATATTAAGAAGTCTTACTGGCAAAATAAATGTTTCTGTATTTATTATGGGATTATTCTTAGATCAAAAAAGACATTTCATAAGGGTAATCTTACGTCATATTTCTATATTTGTTTTTTGCATTGTAAACAAAAACTTGATATTTTTAAGCAAAGAAGAGCTAAATTTTGCGAAAAAAAAGTATCCAAAATTTGAACACAAATTTCACTTTTTGCCTTTTTCAATTGATACAGATTTCTGGAAATCGAATAATAGTTTTAATAAAAAAGATAAAATTATTTTTGTTGGCAATGATGAAAAAAGAGATTTTGAATTCTTAAAAAAAATACCACAATATTTACCAGATATAGAATTTATTTTAGTTTCAAAATTTCTTACAGAAAATGATTTTAAGGAAACAAATAATACAAAAGTAATTAATGGAGTTTGGTCAGATAAAATCTTGTCTGATATAGAACTAAAAAATTTATATGATTCAGCATTAATGTCCTTAATACCTTTAAAGGATTCTTATCAACCCTCGGGGCAAAGTGTTGCACTGCAATCAATGGCAATGGGAATTCCTGTTCTAATAACTGATACGAAAGGTTTTTGGCAAAAAGAGTATTTTAAAGATAGTGAAAATATATTTTTTATGAAAGAAAATTCTACAAAATATTGGCTTGAAAGGATAAATTATTTGTTAGAAAATAAAAATTTATTGAAAAATGTTTCAATAAATGCAGAAAAGCTTGTTTTAAAAAATTACAATTTAGAAATTTTTTTCAATAATTTAAAAAAAATTATTTCTAATTAAATAGGTTAAATTTTAGTTTTGCAAGCCTATTACTAAGTAGTTTGATGTCTCTAGAGGCAAGTATCTCTTTTTTATTTCTAAACAGTCCTAAAAATAAATCTTCATATTCTAATGACATGGAAATTGAATTTCTTGAATAGTTTTTCATATTATCAAATTGACTTTGATAATTCTCTATCATAAATAATAGGGTTTCTTCAATATTTTCTAAATTAAATTGTGAACCAAACCCTTCACAGTACTCTGGAATTCCCCCACTATTCACATACATCAGTGGCAACCCACACTGTGCAGCCTCAATATGATGATTTCCAGATGGCTCATTTATAGAACCAGTTATGTATATATCGTGTTGTTTTATCTCACTTGCTAGAGGCAATCCTGAAAGAGGGCTTAAGTGAGTTGCATTTATAAATTTAAAATTTTTTGGCAAATTTCCTAAATATGTAAATTCAAATATTTCTTTCCATTTTTTTTGATTCAACATGTAATCAAGTTTTTGATAAGTATCAAATCCTTTATTCCAATTTGCACCCCAATGGTGAGTTATGATTTTAATTTTGTTATTTCCATTCCACATTTCAAAATTTTTTCTATTAAATATCTCTGAGTTTGCGCCAGAAAGAATTACATTTCTATTTTCATGATTAAGACCCTGTTCAAAATAAAGATTCTTTATCCACGTACTAACAAATACAGTTGAGTCACTAACTTTATTAGCATTAATCAGATACTTATTGACGTAATTGGTGCCTTTTCTTTCATCGCATTCATTAATTCTATGAACAACTAAAGTATCGTCCTTGACAAAACTCAAATATTTCAAAACGTCTGAATGTGTAAATGCAGATGATTCAGAGGTTTTTCTTGGTTCAGTAATTAAAATTAAATCAATATCTTGATCTTTTAAGTTATTTACTACAGTGTGGCCACTGCTTTCTAAATGTTGTTTTAAATTTATTGCAAATAAATTACCGCCACCCCATGGTCCTTCTTTTATATTTGTACCTATACTAATTTTCACGAGATATTCCTAAATAACTTACGATACTCATCAAAGTGTTGAGGAATTGTATATTTTTTTACTCTATTAAATGCAAAGTCTGTATTTGGAGTTGCATAATTATAATTATTCATATCAAATATCGAACTAGGATGAAGAATTTCATTAGCTATTCCTACATCGGTTGATATTATTGGGGTTTTTGTAATTGCAGATTCCATAATTGCAGCTGGGCCACCTTCAAATCGAGAAGCAACAATATACAAATCGAGAATATTATATAAATTGTTTATGTTCGAAAAATTAGTATCTTCATAAAATTTAAATTTAATCTCATTTTTTTTGAGTTCATTAATAATATATTGCCTTCTCCTACCAGATAAAATTACTACCAAATTTTTTTTGCTATTATTTAAATTTTTGTAAATTTCCAATAACCTATCTGGCCCTTTAGATAGTTTGGGAGACTTTAAATCACTGCCCTCTGTATCTCTTTGAAATGAACCAATTAAAAACTGATCGTCGTCAAAACCATATTTTTTTCTTAACTTACTTTTATCAGGAATAAATGACCAAATGTGTTGATTTATCCAAAATGGAATTAATGAAATTGGTTTATCAGTAAGAATTTTCAATTGATCAAAAGTTTTTTGAGATATCACATGATATCTATTAACAAATTTATCTCGATTATAAAATTCTTGTTTTTCATTTCCTAGAAATTTGTCTTCATCAATGTGGTGTATTGTACATAACACAGTTCTTGAACTTAGAATTCGTTTTGGTATTTTTTCCCACGTCCATGGAGAAATTAACCATACAATCTTATCTCCAAAATAATTATTCGAATAAATATTTTTATTGTTTTTTATCCACTCATCTCTATATCTGTCTGAAATCCAATCTTCTTTTGCAGAGTTGATAAAAATTTTCATTTTTTAGGTCTTATTCTATTTTGAACACACTTTGCATAATATTCTTGTTCATCTTTATTAATTGATGAAATATTGTTTTCCATATTTAAATAATACAGTGATTCGTTTAAGACTTTATATTTAAACCCTTTCTCTATCAAGTCAGAAAATAATTTATAATCTTGTGCATAATAGAATTCCTCATCATATTTTCCAACTTCTAATAAAACCCTTTTATTAATTGCTAAAGTTCCATGAATAAAAGGGTTTTTATATTTTATAACAAATTTGTCAGGTAAATAAAAAGAGAATCTTGGAATTGGTTTCTTAGTATCTATTCTCACTGCTCTTGTTAAGCAAAAATCAACCTTAGAACTTGATAATATTGCAACTTGTTTTTCTACTCTTCTTTTGTAACTATAATCGTCTATATCATGACGAATTATTATTTCACCATTACATAAATCCACAAGTTTATTCAGTGATTTAGTCAGTCCTATATTTTTACTATTTCTGTAAATTTTTACTCTGTTATTATCTAATTGAAAAGAGTTTAAAATATCAAAACTTTTGTCAGAAGAGCAATCGTCCATTATCAGTATTTCTATATTGTTATATGTCTGGTTCAAGATACTATTTAATGAATTTGAAATTTTATCTTGTGCGTTATAAACACTGATTAGAACAGATACTAATTTATTATTTTCTTTCATGAAAGACCTTACTCAAGTTATTAATTATCTTTTTCTCATTCAAATATTCTTCTAAGTATTCTTTATTTGTAATTGATTGTCGATTAAGTGCATCTTTGTCATTTAGCAAATTTATTTTTTTTGTTAAGTCTTCATAGTTAAACTGCTCAAAAGAAAATTTATTATCTTCAGGAAAAAATTCACTAATACCTCCTGTCTCAGGGAAAATTGAGACGACACCTAAGGAAGAGGCTTCACAAAGTAGAGTTGGTTGTCCTTCGTAGAGCTTTGTAGCCGTAACAACAGCTTTTGCATTGCTGATAATTTCTAACGTTTGCGAATTGCTAATTTCACCTAAAAATTCTATTTTTTTATCTTGGTATTTTTTTTTCAATTGATCATAAGAAGGTCCTAATCCAATAATTTTTAACTTATAAGAATCCAGCTCCGATTTCTTAAAAGACTCTATCAAATTAATCACGCCTTTTTCTTCAGATATTCTTCCTGCATAAACAATTAAATTCTCTTTTTCATAAATTGATGATTTATTAAAGTACGGTTTAAAGTTTGGATTTACGTAAACTCCTTCAACAATACCCAATTCTTTTAAAAACTTTTTATGGTGGTTAGTAAGAACTATTTTTGATAGTTCTTTTTCCTTTAATATTTTAAAATACTTTCTTCCATATTGATTTACCAATAATGACTTGAGTACAGAGTTGTCAAAATATTTATTAAATAAAGATAATTTATCACCCCTAGCTCCACAAGCGTTACAAATTTTTCCTTTTTTTACATGATGAAATTTAAAAAAAGACTTTGTACAAAAATATCTAAAGTTATGCAGCTTAACTACTGTTTTAATATTTCTTTTTTTTAAAATCTTAAAAATTCCTAGAGATACTTTAAACCATGTATTGTGGACATAAACTAAATCTGGATTGAATTCTTTTAATTTATTTTTAAGAAGATAATTTGAGTAAAAATTTGTTACTAGCAAAAAAGATAATATTAAAGAAACCTGGTTTTTTATATTATTGTTGAAAATTAATGTATCAATTTCAAAGTAGTTACTTAAAATATCAATTTCTTTGCTAACGGCTACGTCTTCGCCACCTATTTGTTGGTATTCGTTATGTATGATTAATATTTTTTCCATGGAAAAGTAATTTTCTAAACAAGTATATTATAAAAGTTAATTAGTGAATATATGAATTTAGTCCTTTTTTTCACATATAAAACATCCATGAAAGACTGGATAGAAAATGGTATTTTCTCTCGCGAAGTTCTTTTGTACAAAAAGCTCGTAGAAAATGGGGTTGATGTTACTTTTATATCATATGATGATAAGCAGTATACAGACGAATTGGCTTCTTTTGGAATTAAGCATCTTCCTATATATAGTTCAAAAATACATAGGAAAACAAACTTATTTTTTATTTTAAATTCAATTAAATTTATCTATAAAAATAAAACCATACTAAAAAATGCTGATATTTTTAAAACAAATCAAATGCTGGGTTCTTGGTTAGGTATTATTTCAAAATTTTTATATAAAAAACCTTTAATGATTCGAACAGGATATGATTTATTAGAATTCTCGATTAAAAATAAAAAAAAATTATTTAAAAAAATAGTATATTATTTACTAACATTAGTCAGTCTGAGTTATTCAGATTTTTACAGTGTGACATCTAAATCCGACAAAGATTTGTTAGATAAAAGATTTGGCTCTAAAAATGTCCAGTTAAGACCAAATTGGATAGATGTGAATTCAGAAATAAATATTTCAAATAGGGAAAAATATACCCTTCTCTCAGTTGGAAGATTAGAAAAGCAGAAAAACTATCAAAATATTATCCTTCAATTATCTAATTCAAGATATAAGTATCACATATTTGGTGAGGGTTCAGAAAAAATTAAGCTTTTAGAATTAGCTAGAAAAAATAAAGTTAATATAGAAATTTTTAATCGTATTGATAATGTTGATCTATTAGAAAAATATAATTTGTATAAATTTTATTTAATTCCGTCGTTTTTTGAAGGAAACCCTAAATCATTGTTAGAAGCAATGTCAAGAGGCTGCATAGTAATAGCTAGCGATATTCCTAATCATCGCGAAATTATTGAACATGGTAAAAATGGTTTTTTGTTTGACTATCAAAATAAAAACTTAGTTAGCTTTTTAGATAAGATTGTAGATGACAAAACAATCAATTTACAGACTATTTCTGCTCAGGCTCACAGCGATATACTAAATAACAATTCGATTAAAAAGTATATTACTCAAGAATTAAAAGATTACAAAAGTATTACTTAACAAAAAATAATTTTCTATTTTCTCCCACATCTATTTTTATATGATGATCGTAATCAAAATCTTCCTGATTATGAGTTGAGTTAATTATTGTTATATTTTTTTTACTTAAAATATTAAAGATAAAATTCTTGGTATTTATATCTAAATTTGAAGTTGATTCATCTAAAAGTAAAATCTTTGCATCTGAAAGCATGCTCCTTATAAATGATATTTTTTGCATTTGACCAGAAGAAAGTGATCGATTTGAAATTATCATTTCCAAATTTAATTCTGTTTTTTCGTTAAATAAATTAAATTCATTTACAACTTCAACAATTTCATTGTCAGACACTCTTTTTTGATTACCGTATAAAATATTATCCTTTAATGTTCCTTCAATAATTAAAGGAGTCACTCCAACATACCCTAGCTGATTAGAAGATACTAATACTTTGCCATTCTCTGGATAAAAAATACCTGCTATTAAACCAAGTAAAGTACTTTTGCCAGAACCATTTGGGCCTGTTATAACCGTATGTTTATTTTTTTTAATCTCAAGATTTAAATCTGTAAAAATATCCACATCACTGTTAAAATATTTAAAAGATATATTTTCCAGCTTTACAGCATTATCCTTAAGATTGTCTTGAACGTTGTAATACTCTCTAATAAATGGTATTTCTTTTTCTAAATCTTTAAATTTTTCAATATGTACTTGAGTGTTTACAACATGGTTTAACGACAAATTAACATTGCCTAATGTTTGCACAAGGCGCAAAGTAACACCTAGAAACTCGAGCGAAATAACTTTTGCTACATTAAAAAATGCAACAAGAATAGACAGAATAAACAATGCTGCAAAGTTTGGAACAAGACTGTTGATAATTCCAAATTTTACATTGTTATATTGTGCTTTTGTGAACCCTCCAAGATTTTTTTTATATTCTAAAAATTCATTCTCTGAAGTCTTTAAAATTTTTATCAAAAAAATATTATCAATAACTTTTTGCATATTTCTCATGATTTCTTGAGCAACTATATATGTTTCATGCATATATTTTCTTCCCAAGCCAAGAAAATATTTAGTTGGGAAAATTAAAATTATTCCACCAATTATGAAAAAGCTAAGAGTCCTTAGGTCTAAATAAATCAAAAAAATTGAATAGACCATTAACTGTATCAAATTATTAATCACCTGTGCTAAGTTTCCATAAAATGTTGAGATATGCTCCGAAAGGGTGGTTGAGTAGAAACTCGCATCTGCAACAGAAAAATTTCCCTTTTTATAAACTTCTTTAATAATGTAATCTTTCAGGTTTTCCATTATTTGGAGAACTAAAAGTTGTATATTGGTTTTCTCTACATAAATTGAAATAAATCTAAAAACAATTATTAAAGGCAGTAAATATAAATTCTCTAAAACATAAGTAATTATTTTATTATCAGAAGTTATCTCCTCACCTAAAATTCTTGAAAAAACAACAATAATAAGTAAGTCAAAACCTACAGTAATATTGGAAAGAATGATTGATATCAATATTCTTATTTTTTTATTACCAACATTAGATAATTTTGAAATCTTCAAAACATCTTTGTAGAGCTGATTTAAATTTTTTATCATCTTAGTAATTCAATTTCTTTAAAAGTGAGTCGTTAAGGTACTTTTTATGTTTTCCTTGATAGTGTATATTAAAAATATTTAAATATTCTTTATTTATTTTGTCGTATATTGTATTAGAGCCAAGTTTATTATTTCTATAAATTTTTATTCCTTTTTTATTAATTTTATATTGATTTATTGAATCAGGGCCTTCCCCATTGGCATAATTATTTACAAATGTATATTTGTTATTATCAATAATCTTTGGCTCTAGTAGATTTTCAGCTTCCACAAGTTCTTGAACGTTTAATAAATGATAAAAAGTCATGTCACAAAAGCTTCCTGGGTTAGATTTGTGGTATTCAATCTTGTCTTGGAATAATCCCAATCTGCTTTTATTAATAAAAACATCTGCATATAGTTTTTCATATTCTTGACAAAAAGATCTTGATATCATTGCAGCGTGTACGCTTGTTGCAAAGTAAAAAGGCTCCCATACTGTTGGAATGCAGAGAGCACTGTCTTTAGAAAATTTGTAATTGTTTATGTTTTTAAGAAGTATATTGTCTGAATCGCAAGAAAATACTTTTTCAAACCCATAGTCTTTCATAAATTCAAAGATTATTAATATTCTTATAAATGTAAATAGGCTGTATTTTGCTTCGTAATTTGAATAATTTACAAAATAACTTTTCAACTCTTCCATCTTTTTAGAGTTTTTATACCTTGAAATGTCAACATATGTTACATTTGGAAATTTATCTAAGCTTTCAATACTCCTATTTCCTATCAAAAATATTTGATTATTTTTGCCAGAAATCTGAATATTAGTTTCTAGATATTCTTGATATTCTTCATGGAGAATAACTGAAGGAATCATAATAAAAATAATAGTAATTATTTAAAGTTTCATATTACTAATTTTTGTTAAATCTTAACTCTCTATTTTTTCTAACTTTTTCAATACCTGCAGCCCACCATTTCTGATTTTCTAGATACCAAGAAGTGGTTTCGTCTATAGCTGTCTCAAATTTATATTTTGGTTTCCAACCTAATGAACTAAGTTTGTCAAAATTAACTGCATATTTAAAATCGTGCCCAGGTCTATCTTCTACATACTTAATTGATTGCTCAGTTAAATCAAATTTTGATAAAAGTTTTTTTGCTATTTCATTATTGTTGAAATAGGTTCCTGATCCAATATTATAAATTTCACCATTTTTTCCTTTTTCAATAACTTTCAATATCCCACTGACTGTATCTTTTACATATAGCCAGTGTCTAATATTTGTACCATCACCATAAATCTCAACTTGATTATTTTCTATAATATTACTTATCGAAAATGGAATTAATTTTTCAGGTTGTTGAAATGGCCCATAATTATTTGCTGGCCTTATTGTTTTTATATTTAAACCATATGTTCTTGCGTACGCATTACATATCATATCTGCGCTAGCTTTACTGGCTGAATAAACAGATGAGGGGTTCAAAATATCAGTTTCTTCAAAATAATAATCTTTTGTACTCCCATATACTTCGTCAGTAGAAATTTGTATATAATTCTTTATTTTATTTTCCAAACAAAATTTTAAAAGATTATTTACCCCTAAGACATTAGAATCTATGAAAACGTTTGGATTATATATGGATGTATCAACGTGAGATTCTGCTGCAAAATTTATAATTAAGTCAAAATTTGTAGATTCAAAATTTACTTGATTTATATTTACAATATTTTCTGCATAAAACTTATAATTTTTATTTGATTTCATTAATTCAAAGTTCAAATTTGAATATGAGTTATCTAATAAGTCAATTCCTGAAATATTAAAATCATCTTTGTATTTTTCAGATATTTCTTTTAAAAAATTAAAACCTATAAATCCAAAGCACCCAGTAATCAAAATGTTCATTGTAAAATTGTCCTTGAAAGATTAGAAGCATATTCAGAACCCTTTATACTTTGAATATAATTTTCGACTCTTTCTGAATTAATGTAGCCATTTCTATAAGCAATCTCATGGGGTGAACAAACTAAAAGACCCTGTCTATCCTGAATAGTTTTGACAAACTGACTTGAATTAAAAAAATCTTCACTAGATCCCATATCAAACCAAGCGGTTCCCCTACCAACATAGTTTGTAATTGTGTTTTCTAATTTATATTCTTTAATGATATCAATTATTTCAAACTCTCCTCTATTGGACTTTTGCAGGTTTTTAAAATGACTACAAAAATTACTATCAAATATATACAAACCTATTACTGCATCATTTGAAAGAAAATTAGCAGGCTTCTCGACGAGATCTTCAATCACATTGCCGTCCCATTTAATTACACCGTAAAGCTCCGGGTTTCTTACTTTTTGATAGTAAATTGAGATATCTTCGGATTTATAAAAATTGTTTTCTAAAGAGTTGAAAAACTCTCTCCCGTACAAAAAATTATCACCAAGAACTGTCATAAACCGATCGTAATCAGATACTTCAAGTGCAGTATTAATAGCATGTGGAATACCCTCTGGTGAATCTTGTAGAGAATAGTTGATATTTACACCTAGCTCTTCTCCGTTACCAAGTAAATTCCTATAATCCATTTCATCTTCAGGATTACAAATTAATGTAATATCTTTTATTTTGGCTAAAAGTAAAATCGAAAGAGAATAGTAAATCATCGGTTTATCAAAGATTGGCAATAAATGTTTATTAATAATTTTAGTATTTGGATATAAGCGAGTTCCTCGACCACCTGCTAAAAGAATTCCACCAGTTTTCATATACTTTTTTTACCAATCTTTTGAGTTTAATTTTAGCACTTAACAATTTAATAATTAACATGATATTTTTTATGAAGTACTTAAGCTATTATTAACTAATACAAAAATTTAAACTCGGACTTATGGATAAAAAACTTTTAATTAACGAATACCAAGAACGAAAAGAATTGTTGAGCTCAAAATTTTCAGAACTAAGTCCTTACGATATAGAAAATTTAGTTGAACACTCCATGTGTACGAACATAACGATTAATTTTGATTCAATTGTTTCCTGGGTACAAAAAGTTACAGAGGAGTTTAATACTGAAATTAATGAAATTCCTTTAAATCAACTTGAAAACTGGAAAATTGATGAAAATAAAATATTTCATAATAGCGGTAAGTTTTTTGAGATTCTAGGCCTTAGGGTAGGAAGTGATGCTGGAAGAGAAGTCTCATCAGGCTGGGATCAGCCAATTGTTAAGGAGTTTAACTTTGATGGAGGAGTTTTAGGACTAATAAGAACTTACATCGAAGGACTTCCTCATTACCTTGTACAGGCAAGGTTTGAACCTGGCAATTATGGTCCAATTCAGATAAGCCCTACCTTGCAGGCGACTTTCTCTAATTTAAACCAAGAACACGGTGGAAGAAAACCTCATTATCATGAATTTTTTAATAATTTTCAAGAAAGTGATGAGTATATTTTCAATTCTTGGCTAACTGAAGACGGTGGAAAGTTTTATAAAAAAAGAAACAGAGGCCTAGTTAAACAAGTTCGTTATGAAGATACATATTTAGTTGATGAAAACTTTAAATGGGTTAGCTTATTTCAAATTAAAAAACTGATGAAAGAAAACGCAATAATAAATCCCCACCTTGCAAGATTAATTTTTTTATAGCATATGAAAGTTCTTGTGCTTGGTAATGGACTCCACACAAATAAAAGAATCATTCCAGCTCTTAATAAGATTGAATACATAGATTCAATAATTGTTGGTGATAGAAATGTTGATAAAGAAGTGACTGTCGATAAAATTATAAAGATTTTAAATTTTAATGAATCCGTAAATAGTAAACAGAGTTATGATTTATCAGTCATTGCAACACCCCCTTATAACCATTTAGAAAGTTTTAAAAAAATAAAAAATATAAGCAAAAGAATTCTTGTGGAAAAACCTTTCTCTAACGATTTCGATTATATCTTTGGAGAGGAAATGCAAAATGATATAAAAAATAATTTAGTTTTCGAATCTTTAATGTATTTTCATCATCCAGTATGGTCAAAATTAAAAAATATCTTAAAATCAAAAAATATTTTGACTATTGAATCAGAATTTAGTGTCCCTCATTTAAGCAATAAAAGTTTTCGCTATATCAAAAAACTTGGAGGTGGATCTTTAAATGACCAAGGAATTTATCCAATATCTTTAATTTCTGAACTAATAAACGATGAATATGTAATTAATTCTTTAACTATAGAAAAGGAGAAGAGTTTTGAAGTTGACCTCGGGGGAGAAATCAATATCTCTTATGATAATAAAACTTTTATTGGAAAATGGGGTCTTGGGAAAGAGTACAAAAATTATATAAAATTTACAGATGTTGATTACAAAGAATATTTTGTTAACTTTTTCTACAGTAAGCCAGACAACACTGAAGTCAAAATAGAGACTTTAGATAATAATCCCGATATGAAAATTGGTATATATGATCAATTTAAAATAATGTTTGAAGATGCACTAAAAGATGATACAAAAAAATTTGAATACTCCAATAATATAAATTTATTCAAAAGATACTCTTTATTTAAGAAAGTATTTGAAGAAATTTAAGGAATATTTCTTTTTCGTTTTTCCCTTACTGTTTCAAGAACTTTATCTAACAAATCATTATTGTTATACATTGTTTTAGAAACTTCCTTATTAAATGATAATTTTGCAATATCGTCTCTATCAGTAAATAAAATATGATCTATATAGTCTTTATATTTATCAAATATTTTGTTATTTAAATTATTGTCATCTTTACTTATATTTGCTATCAAATAAACTTTTTCAAGATATCTCACCGGAAAATCATTGACTGATGAAAAATCGAGCAAAAAAACTATCTCTGCATTAATAAGAGTATTCGTTGATAAATCAATATATTGCTTGTACCAAATATCTCGTATTTTTTTTAATTTGTCTTGTTTAACAGGTGAAAGATAAATTTTTCCTGGATCTTGGTGTACAATTATTCCAAAAATTTTATGAGTGGAAGGTAGTAATTTTACAATATTATATTTGTAGCAAATAATAGTTAGTAAAGACTGGTCCTGCCTATGGTTTAGCCTGCTACTACCCTCTGGAGAAATTAACTCTTTTGATTTACATTTTTCAAGCCAATCATTAGAAATCTTTATAGCAATTTCTTTATCTGAATTAAATCCGATCATTCCAGATGCTAAATTTCTCTTATTTGTATTTAATCCTTGTGAATTAAAATTTTCTAAGGTTTTAAAATGTGTCCAATCTTTAATTCTACCTGCGCTTTTTGGGACATATAGACCAACTGAAGTCAAAACAATTCTTAATAATTTAAGTTTTTTTGTTACTTTGTCACCAGCGTCAAGCCATAAAACAGATCCTCCATACTCTTTAAGGGCTTCTGAAACAATGGCACTTTTCCATGCATATGAACCAAGCTTATTATCACCATTTGACCTTTCAGAAAAAAATTTAGGGTAATTATCAAAATTAAATTTTTTGATAATAATATTTTCGTAGTTCTCTTCAATAAATTTTAATTGTGAAGACTGAAATCCGATATCATAAAGGACAGTATTCGTATTAGATTCATAAATTTTTATAGAATCAAGAAGATTCAGAACACTTTCAAAATGTGTGTAATCAGAACCGGTAACAATAGTTAAATCTGTATCTGCAAGCTTCCTATAAAGAATTATATTTTTAACAGAAAAGTACAAAATTTTGAAAACATCAAGTAAAATTTCAAACATTTCATTAACAAGTTTTTTAAATTTAAAAAATTTTTTCATATTCTTCAGATATAACAAGTATAAAAAAGTGAAGTTTTTTTGTTATCTATCTTTAATTTTTCTAATAAACTTAACTTAGCTATTATGCCAAAAATAATTAATATACCAGATTTCATGGAAGTAGAAATTTTAGATAAGAAATTTAATTTTTTACAAACACTTTTACTATTTATAAAATCTAGGATTTTGATCTTAATATTTAAATATTCAAATGGAATTCTTTTTTGCAAGTTGTTTAATTTATTTTATAAAAGCGATGGAAAGATATATTTCAAACATAGTTTTTACTACAAAAAAATTAATGGTAAAAACTTCTATTTTCCAAACAAAAGAATTACAAGAATAGCTATAAACCACAAAAAACACCTTCAGAATTTTTTACAAACCTACTGTATTGATTTTGTTGACTTAAAAGATGGTGACTTAGTTGTTGATTGTGGCGCAAATGTTGGTGAGCTTGCTTTGGGGTTAAAAACAAATGGTATAAAAATAAACTATATTGGTTTTGAACCAGACCTTGGAGCTTATAAGTGCTTAGAAAAAAATATAGAAAATGAAGATACAATTTATAATCTTGCTTTATCGAATGTAGATGGTAAACAGGATCTATTTGTTGATACAGCTGGTGGAAATAGTTCATTGTCTGATTTTGGGACAGAAAGTAAATCTCAAGTTGAGTCAAGAACATTTGATTCATTCAAATTCAAAAATATTAAACTTTTAAAAATTGATGGTGAAGGGTTTGAGCCAGAAATTTTAAGTGGGTGTTCAAAGAGTCTATCTGAAATAGAATATATATCTGTTGATTATGGTAACGAAAGAGGCTTAGAAAAACTTTCTACAATTGTACCTGTTTTAAACTTTCTTTATGAAAATAGTTTTTCGCTAATTAAAGAAAGTGAATATAGAAAAATTGGGTTGTTTAAAAATAAAAAAATTTAATCAAATAAAAGTTTTTTAAATATTTCTCTCTTCAACAATTCTGCTTTTAATAACCTCTTTATATCTTTCGTAAAATATTTTTTGGTTTTTATACTCGTGTAGTCTGTGCCAAGGCTTAAGACCTCCACTTTCGTCTCTTGTAGAGCCCCAGGAAAGCTTAGAAAACCAATCAATTGGATAAAAACCAGATACCAAACCATACTTTAAATTAGCTCTAACCGTTAAATCATGCTCATCCCAGGTTTGTGGGGAATAAATTTCATCCAAATATCCCAGTTTTTCCAAATAATCATGGTTTATCATAAGGGGTCCCCTATTAGAAGTTAGACGGATATGAAATTTGTCTCTTGGTATATAAGAATTAAAAGTTCTAAATCCAACAGAATCTGGAAAGTTTAACATATAATACTCTCCTTCTTTTTGATCTTCTGTAGGTGGCACGTATCCAACATTGTGACTTGTATGAGCCGTGACTGAAAATACATCATTGTACTTTGTAAAAGGTTTAAACAAATTTAAATTCCAGTCTTTTTCTTTTATAACCATATCGTCTTGAATAATTGATATAAAGTCTCCTGTACACTCCTTCAAACCTATGTTGTTAGCTTTAGTTTCAAAAACATCATCAGCATACAATATTTTTTTATTGATATTTTTATAAATATTTCTTTTAAGGAGTTTTTCAGCTATTTCCTCTGATTTGTCATTACATCCATCAAAAACCATGACTAGTTCAAAAGGTGAACTTGTGTTTTTAAGTATGGATTTTAAAACTTTTTTTATTAATTTTTCTTTATTATGAACTGTAAGAACTACAGAGTGAGATATCATATTGATTAATAACTTTTAGTTTTCAATTTCTGAATAAGTCATATTCTTGTGTTCTATCTGACTTTTTATCCAATTATATGTTTTTGTAAGTCCTTCTTGAAGTGTGGTTGAGTTATCCCAACCCAAATCTTTTCTAATCAAATCATTGTCAGAGTTTCTTCCTCTTACTCCTAGAGGCCCATCAATATGTTTAATCGTAACATTGTTTTTTGATATCTTAGATGCAACACTTACTAATTCATTAATAGTTACCATCTCTTCTGAGCCTATATTGTAAGGTCCTGTATATTCAGAATTAACTAATAATCTTGTAGCTTTTATACATTCATCAATATATAAAAAAGAGCGAGTTTGTTCTCCATCACCCCAGATTTCAATTTCTCCTCCTTTTTCTGCAAGAGCTACTTTTCTACATATAGCTGCAGGTGCCTTTTCTCTGCCACCATCATATGTTCCAAGAGGTCCATAAATATTGTGATATCTAGCGATTTTAATGTCCATTCCAAAATTTTTTTTGTATGCCAAAAATAGCCTCTCGCTATATATTTTTTCCCACCCATATTCAGAATCAGGCTCTGCAGGAAATGCACTGTCTTCTTTGCAATTGGGATTGTTTGGATCTAATTGATTAAATTCAGGATAAATACATGCAGAACTACTATAAAAAATTTTAGTTTTGTTGATACTTAAATTTTCGTTTAACTTTCTTTGAAAATTAAGTAAATTAATATTTATCAAACTAGAATTTGTCATGATATCAGCATCATTATCTCCGGTAAAAATAAAGCCTGCACCTCCCATGTCAGCAGCAAACTGATATATTTCGTCAAAAGCATGGTTTTCAATTTTAAGAAGATCATAAAAATTACTTTGGTCTGTGAGGTCATACAAAATAAATTCATCAGCTGTTGATTCAAAATATTCATTTCGTTTTATATCTACACCTCTAACAAAATAACCAGATTCTTTTAAAGATGACACCATATGATTTCCAATAAAGCCCCCAGCTCCAAGGACTAGTGCAGTTTTTAAAGTCATAATAAAATAATAGTATTAAATATTTGATTTAAATAAAAAATTATCGCTGAAAAAAATTTTAAGTTGATATTTATAATTCCGATATTGACTTCTCAAGACTAATTTCAGGAACATAATAAGTTCCTTTAAAATTTATTACCCTTTCTTCAACAGGGTCTTCTTTGTTAAAGATTGACTTAAAGCTTTTACTTCTAATTTTTTTATACAAATGTACAAATTCTTTAACAGAAATAATTTTTGTAAATCCTATTTTTTTTTCAAATTTGTTTATAAACGGACTTTCTATCTCACTAATAATTAAATTTGTTGCGTCTGATATATGAATTGGAGAAAAACAACCCAAACCGTTTGATTTAAACTTAACTTGACTTTTATCTTCATTTGTTAGTAAATAAGGAATTAATTTATCTCTAGAATCACCTTTGCCAAAAATATCACCAAATTGAATTGATACACTTTGAATATTATTTTTAACAGTAAAATTTTCTAGCAAATTTTCAAAAATTTGCTTTGAAATTGAATAAAAATTCAAAGGATTTTGTTTTACATTTTGCAAATAAGAACCTGAATAAATTACTTTTTTAACAGTGCTGTTTTTTGTTGCTTGCAAAATTTTATTTGATAATTGAACATTTACATTAATTAAACTCTCAATATTGTCTTCATAAAAACCGGATGAATTTGAAGCTAAATGAATTACTGTATCTATATCTTTTTGGTTAAAAAATAAATTTAAATCATCTAAATTTAGATTTAAAGGTACAAAGTTTTTTTTTGGATATAAATGGGTTTTATTTATTAGACCATACACGTTGTGTTGATCTAATTTATTTAAAAGGTTTTTTCCCAAATAGCTCGTAATTCCAGTAATGAAAATGTTTTTCATTATATAATACTAAGATACAAAATTTATTTAATTGTGCTTTGATATGAAAACTTTAAATTCTTTAATGATTTTAGCTGGAGGAAAGGGTACCAGATTTAAAGAATATACCAAGAATATCCCTAAACCAATGATTGAAGTTTTGGAAAAACCTTTAATAATTCACATAATTGACATTTATAAAGAGTATGGCGTTAAGAATATCTATATTCTTGGAGGTTATAAACAGGACGTAATAATAGATTATTTTAAAAATAAATATGAACAAGTTATGAATAGTTATAATTCGTTTAATTATGAAGACGTTGTAGTAAAAATATTAGATACAGGGTTGGATACCATGACTGGAACTAGAATTTTAATTGGATTAGATGAGGTAAAAGACAATAATTTTTATCTTACTTATGGTGATGGTTTGTGCGATGTCAACATTGCTGAACTCACAAAATTCCATCTGAAAACTGAATCTACTGTTACGTTAACTGCAGTCAATACTCCTGAAAGGTTTGGGAAAGTTCAGATTGAAGATGGCAGAGTTACAAATTTCGGTGAAAAAACCACCATTAATAAAGAATGGATAAATGGTGGTTTTTTTGTAGTTAATCAGGAAGTCAAAAAATATTTAAATTTAAACAATTGTATTTTTGAAAAAGAACCAATGCAAAAATTATCGAATGATAATAAGCTTCATGCTTTTCAACATGATGGTTTCTGGCAGTGTGTAGACACTATACGAGAACTAGAGATTTTAGAATCTAAATTGTTAGAAGACAAAAGTATTTAGAAATTTGTGAAAAAACTATTTATTACTTTTGGTTCGAACCAATTTAAAATCCAAAGAAAGCATCTAGTTAATTTGGTTAAAAAGACAGAAGTTTATGATTATACAATTGCATTTAGTCCTGAAGATTTAAGCAGTGATTTTCAATCAACGTTTGGCAATATACTAAAAATAGAAAAAGGATTTGGTAATTGGATTTGGAAAGTAGACATTCTAAAACAAACTTTAGAACAAATGAATCAAGGAGATTCTTTAACTTACTCTAGTGCGGGTTCAAGTTTTAACAATCTTGGAATTGAAAGGTTAAAATATTATTTTGACTTATTAGAATCTTCAAACACTGGAAATCTAAGGTTTAAGTTGCCAGAACTTTATGAGCGTGAGTGGACAAGTAAGCAAATTTTTGAATATTTTAATATCCCACTAACTTCTAAAATAGCATTAGGAGAGCAATATGCTGCAAATACTTTTATGATGAAAAAAAATAAAACCTCAGAAAAAATTGTAAACGAATTTTATAATTTACTGTATTCAAACGAAAACTTGATAACAAATTATTATGATTCGATTAACCAAATAGATGAATTTAAAGAAAATAGAAATGATCAAAGCATACTAAGTGTGCTTAGTAAAATACATGAAGTTGATACAGTTTTAATTCAAGAGCAAAACTTTGCTAGATTTGATATGAATCAATATAACTATCCATTTTTAAGTGTTAGAAAAAAGAAGTATAATTTATTTCAGAAATTAATTTTTTATATAAACTTTAAAAAAAATATAAATAAACCAATTTATTTTTATAAAAAAATTTCTTTGCTAGAAAAAATAATTTATCATTTTAAAAAATTACTAAAAAGTTAGGCAAAAAAATAGAGATTATATGAACAAAAAAGAAAAAATAGAAGATTTAGAAAATAAAATATTAGATTTGGTTGATGAATATACAAAAATTAGACATGCTAAACCTGATTTTATTCCTGAAATTTCAAATATACCCGTAAATGGAAGAGTTTTTGACAGCGATGAAGTTAAAGAGTTGGTAAAAGCTAGCCTTGAATTTTGGTTAACAGATGGAGAATATTCTGAAAAATTTTCAGAAAAAATGTCAAATTTTCTAAATATGAAATTTGTGCGTCTAGTTAATAGTGGCTCGTCTGCTAATTTAGTGGCACTATCGAGTCTTACCAACAAAAAAATTAAAAACAATTTAAATTCAGGAGATGAAGTTGTTACCTCTGCAGTTGGGTTTCCAACAACAGTAAATCCAATATTTCAAAACAACTTAATTCCAGTATTTGTTGATAGTGAGATAGGGACGTATAATCCTAATCCAAACGATATTATTGAAGCTTGCGGTCCAGAAACCAAGGCAATAATGCTTGCACACACACTTGGTAATCCTCTAGAAATTCAAAAATTAAAAGATTTTTGTGCTGATAAAAATATTTGGCTTATTGAAGATAATTGCGATGCTCTTGGCTCAAAATATGAAGATAAGTTAACGGGAACATTTGGTGATATTTCAACTCTTAGCTTTTATCCTGCTCATCATATAACAATGGGTGAAGGGGGTGCCGTAATTACTAATAGCACCAAGTTAAAACTTTCAATTGACTCATTCAGAGATTGGGGTCGAGATTGCTGGTGTAAGAGTGGTCATGATGATACATGTGGAAAACGTTTTGATTGGCAACTTGGAGAATTACCGTATGGATACGATCACAAATTTACTTATTCAAATATTGGATATAATCTCAAAGCTACTGACTTACAAGCATCTATTGGATACAAGCAGATGGACAAGTTAGATGATTTTATTTTGTCTCGTAAAAAAAATTGGGAAAAAATAAACACTTTTATCGAAGATAAACAAGATTTTTTCATTCCACATATCAAAACAAAAAATTCTGAACCTAGTTGGTTCGGGTATGCATTGACAGTTAAAGAGAATGATAAATTCACCAGAGATGATATTGTAAAATATTTAAATGAAAATAGAATTGCTACAAGATTAATGTTTGGAGGAAATTTAGTTCGTCAACCAGCATACAAAAACAAAAAATTTAAAACCTATAAAGAATTAAATAATGCTGACATAGTTATGAAATCTTCATTTTGGATAGGGGTATATCCAGGTTTAAGTGAAGAAATGATTGATTATTTATTAAATAAGTTCGATATTTTTTTAACTAAATAATATTTAATCATTCCAAAATAATTCAGAATTTAATTTACCATCTGAAACTAATTCTTTAATTGAGTTTATTCTTTTCTCATTGCCATTTAGCTCGTATCCAGCTAGGTGTGCTACTAAATGTTCTACGCCATTTTTGAGGTCATATGTAATAGAAAAATTTGGAAAATATTTTGTAAATTTGTCAAAATTAACTTCGTATGACCTTTGATCAGAATCAAATTCGCCAAAACTTATATTTTCCAAATTTAGAGTATTTCCAATAGTTTCTGCAATTTGTTTTATTGAAAAATTCATGTTGTTAGATCCTATGTTAAAAATTTCTTTATCCAAATTTCTTTCGTCAGAAATTATCATATCGATAGCATTAGATATATCGTATATATGCACTATAGGTCTTTTTGGCTGTCCGTCAGATATTAACTTAATTTGCTTATTAAAATACCCGTCAAAAGTCAAATCGTTAACTACTAAATCAAGTCTTAGGTTGGTTGAGTATCCAAAAGCAGTAGCATTTCTTAAAATAATTGTTTCAAAAGGAAAAGTATTTTTTAAAATAAAATTTTCATTTTCAACTTTTGAAATAGCATACTCTGATAACGGATTCGGTAAAGAAGTTTCATACATAATTTCTTTAGAAAATCCATAAATACTAGCCGAAGACATATATATAAATTTCTTAATATTTGATTTTTGTGCCATTTCAAATATTTTCTTAGTACCTTCTTGATTTATTTTTTTTGTAACGCATTTATCAAATTCGCCTAATGGATCATTTGAAAGTTCCCCCATATGTACAACAAAATCAATATTACGAAAATCGTTTAGTTCGATATTTCGAATATCTTTTATTGTTGTCTGTATATCATTATCCATAGTTTGTTGAAAATAATTTGTATCTAAAATTTGAAAATTATATTTAGTTCTAAATAGGTTTACAAAACAACTTCCTATAAATCCTAAACCGCCTATGAGTAAAATGTTTTTTTTATGCATTCAATATAATTTCAAAATAATTATATTAACTTTTTCCAAAGAATTTTAAAAATCTAGAATTAAATTAACAAAACGGAATAAACTAAAATAAAAATTCTTTTAGGAATATTATGGGTGCTCAAAAGATAAATTTTATAACATATGGTAATCGTGAATTTTTAATTCAAAAAAATCATTTAATTAACCTAGCTAAAAAATCAGAATTTTTTGATAACTGTGTAAGCTATTCTCCAAAAGATCTTAGTGGTGAATTTAAAAAACAATTTTCTGAGATTCTCAATGAAAAAAGAGGTGGTGGTTATTGGATTTGGAAATATTTCATACTTAATGACTCATTTGAAAATATGAATTTAGATGACATTTTAGTTTATTCAGACTCTGGATCTTCTTTCAACAATAAGGGGGAAGTTAGATTTAAGTATTATATCGATGAACTAAATAGCTCTGATAAAGGTACTTTAAGATTTAAGATGGACTTCATCGAAAATCAGTGGACTACTAAAGAGATTTTTAATTATTTTGATATCAATCCTGAATCATCCCATGGAAAAAGTGGACAATTTAATGCAACACATATGATTTTTAAGAAAAATGAAAATAGCTTAGAAATTCTTAATTCTTTTAAAGAATTATTAAATAAAGACCCTTATTTGATTACAGATAAACACAACGACAACGGACAAATTGACAGCTTCAAAGACAATAGGCATGATCAAAGTATTTTAAGCTTACTAAGTAAAATTTATGGTTGTGTGGAAATTACTAAGGACGAAACCTGTATGTCAGAAATTTTAGAAAATCAAGAAAACTATCCTTTTTTATCTACAAGAAGAAGATACACATTTTGGCAAAAAATTAGATTTTTATTATTTTACTTTTACTATATAAATCAAACTTTATTTTTTAATCAAAGAGATTTTTGGTTTCAAAGACCTTCTTTTAAAGATAAAATAATTTATCATTATCGCAAATTAAAAAATAATCCTTAAACTTATATCATCGTAGATTGAAAATGAAAAATAACTTAGTTAATTATAAATATAACAAATATTCCCAATGGGGCGAGGATGGTATTTTAGAAGAAATATTTACTCGTCTTAATATTAAAAACTATAAAGACATTTGGGTTGTAGAGTTTGGTGCTTGGGATGGAAAGCACCTGAGTAATACTTTTAATTTAATCGAAAAAGGAGCTAATTCAGTTTTGATTGAAGGAGATAAGAATAGGTTCAATGATCTTTTAGAAACTAAGAAAACATACGAAAAAATTATCCCTATAAATAAGTTTGTTGAAGCAAAAGGTGAAAATAGTTTAAACAGGATTTTAGAAGACACTCCTATTAAAACAAATTATGAAATACTGTCTATTGACATTGATAGTTACGAAAATTTAGAAATTTGGGAACATTATGATGGCAATCCAAAAATTGTTATTATTGAAATTAATGCTGCCTTTCTACCTTTTGAAAAAAGAATAGATCGTAAATTTGGCAATACTTTTTATGATACAAATTTAGTTGGAGAGAAAAAAGGTTATAAATTAATAGCACATACGCCAAACTTAATATTTATTAAAAATGATGAAGTTGGGAAAATTTATGATAACTTTTCATATAAATCTAGTAAATTATTCAACTATCATCACTTTTTAAAATGGAGAAATATTAAAAGGAGTGAAGTTTTGAAACTTTTTCTCAATGGGTTTACAGAGTTGTCTTTAATTCCAATAATAATAAAGCTTCTTCCGCAAAAAATAAAAATAAAAATAATTGATAAATTCTATTAATCAAGATAATTTGTGGCCAGAGGCAGAATCGAACTGCCGACCCCTTGTTTTTCAGACAAGTGCTCTACCGACTGAGCTATCTGGCCTTAAAGCGGGGACGACGGGATTC
>MDTB01075132.1_pt1 | contig 23315 bp, 28 predicted proteins | sample 811161 | NCBI WGS metagenome assembly MDTB01 (sample SAMN05326650, study PRJNA326480) | marine metagenome | isolation source: seawater | place: Mediterranean Sea | collected 2009
AGCTGCTGCTGCTCGTATTGCTGATACAGATTTTGCTAGATCATCTGCAAATCTTGCAAAATTTTCAATTTTGAATCAGTCTGCGATGGCAATGGTTTCACAAGCTAACCAAGCACAAGCTGCTGTTCTTGCTGTACTTCAGTAGGATACAGTAAAAAAAGAATTAAAAGGGGACTTAGCTTTAAGTCTCCTTTTTCTCTTAAAAACCCTTCAAATTAAAGTTATTAACAATCTTTAGAAAAAACAGCAATGTTGTGTCAAATAATCAACACTATATATTGTTTATTTTTTTTTCAAAAAATCAAAATATAGTGTAATTGTTCTATTTCTCTAATTTAGCAAAATTGGCACTGTAATTGCAGACATTCTACGTGAAAAAATTTAGGAGAAATATAAATGGTTAGCGTAAGCACAGTAAATACTCACGCGTCATTAAAGCATATTGCAAAGACTGAAAGAGAAATGCTCCAGGCAATGGAAAGAATTTCTTCTGGTCAAAGAATTAATCATGCTGGAGATGATGCAGCTGGAGCCGCCATAAGTGATAGAATGTTGGCAACGGTAAGGGCATTAGATATGTCTATTAGAAATGCTTCAGATGTTTTATCAATGGCACAAGTTGCAGAAAGTGCTATTAATGAACACTCACAGGCTTTACAGAGAATAAGAGAATTATCAATACAGGCTGCAACTGATATTTTAAATGCAGAACAACGAATTTATCTTCAAACAGAAGCTAACCAACTAATTCAGGAGATGGATAGAGTTGCAAGAGATACCACCTTTAATGAAATTGCTGTGCTTGACGGTACTTTTGCAGATAGACGTTTTCAAATTGGATCACATGAAAGAGAAAAAGCAGTAATTTCTGTCGCTAATATGAGAGTTGATAAGATTGGAGCATATCAAAGTTCAACAAGTATGGATGAGGCTGGTACCGCAGGAAACCTAGCAACTGAAGGTGTTGTCGGTGCAGATTCTTCCGTGACAAGTAGAGTGGTAGATGGAGACGATTTAACTATTACAGGTTTAGTAGGACAAACAACAATTGATGTAAAAGCAGGACATTCAGCTAAAGAGATTGTTGAGTTAGTCAATGCAGCATTTGACAACACTGGTGTTAGTGCAACTTCAACTACAACAGTTAAAATTGAAGCAACCAGCTCTGATGCAGCTGGGAGTCATGTTGTAACATTTAATTTATTTGGAAAGAATACAACTGCACAAGCAATATCTGCAACCATCGATGTAGCTGCTGCCGCAGGTAGTTCTGATTTAACAAATTTAAGAGATGCAATAAACTCTTATACTGCTAATACAGGCATTCGAGGCACTTTAAGTGCAGATAAATCAAACATTATCCTTGTACAGGATGAAGGTGAAGATGTTATAATTGAAACAGTTGATTTTGCAACCGTAACTAATGGTAATACTACGTTTACTTTTACAGCAATGTCTGCTGATCAATTAGATTCTGCAGCAACTCAGATTACATCAGTTACTGACACAGATAATGGTGCTAGTACCGATAGTGTTCGTTTTACAGGACAGATAACATTTCATTCTTCCCAAACGTTTACGATTGCTGGTAATGCAGGTGGCGGCTTATACGAAGCTGCACCGGGTACTGCTACATTAAATCAGGTAGGCTCTATTGACATTAGAACCGTTGCAGGTGCTGTTGATGCTTTAAAAGTTATTGACAGAGCACTAGATAGAGTTCATATGGAACGAGCAAAGTTTGGTGCTATTATGAGTAGAATGAATGTTGTAATAGATAATTTAACAAACGTTTCCACAAACCAAAAAACATCACGTTCAAGAATAACAGATGCAAATTTTGCTGCTGAATCAGCTAGATTAGCTAAATCACAAATTCTTCAACAATCTGGTATGAATATGATCTCTCAAGCATCTAGAACAATGCAAAATGTGTTAATTTTATTTCAGTAAAATATTACTGAATTGGGCCGTTAATATGATATGACATCAGTAAACAACAGACCTGAAATCCTCTCAAAACTTGGCATTGGGTCAGGTTTAGATACCAGTGCTTTGATTGAATCCTTGGTTGAAGCTGAAATTGCAGGACCAAAAGAACAACTTGAAAGAAGAGAATCAGATTTTACATCAAGAATCTCTGCTTTTTCGCAAATAAAAGGTAATTTAAAGGTTTTTCAAGATAATTTAGAAATTATACAAAGTAATAATTCATTAGGGTATCAAGGCACAACATCAGATAGCACAATTGCAACATTTTCTGCTAACGGAAATTCCGCAGCCTCGGCTATAAACTCACAACTTACAGTAAGTTCTCTTGCTACTGCACACACTTTAACAGGACCATCTCTCTCTTCACCGAGTAATACAGTAGGAGCAAGATCATTATCAATTAGTTTTGGCACCTGGTCTGCAGACCCAACACAAGGTGGTGGACAGACTCATACTTCAAATGGTATGACAGCTATTTCTGTAACAGCTAGCTCAACAACCACACTAAATCAACTTCGCGACATGATTAATAATGCAGCTACAGATTCAAATAATGATGGGGAACAAGATGTAATCGCATCAGTGCTTTACGACGGCTCAAACTATATGTTGTCATTGAAAAGTCAATTTGGTGCTTCAAATGAAATGAAAATAACAGACGATCACGCATCTTCTCCCGTATATGCATATGATACTACAGATGGAGCTCAATTAACTCAGAGAGTTTCTGGAACGAACTCTAGTTTCACAGTTGATGGCATAAGTATGACCAGAGATTCTAACAGTATTGATGATTTATTCACAGGAATGACTTTAGATTTATTGAAAACATCTAATACTGCAATTACTATAAAAAGTGAAGTTGATTTAGACGCAGCACAAGCATCTATTCAAGATTTTGTTACAACTTATAACGACGTTATGACGTCTTTAGAGAATTTAAGAGTTGCAAATGATGAAGATGAAGACTCTGGAGTTTTAGCTGGTGATTCATTATTAAGAAACATTCAAAATGATATGAGATCTGCAAATGGTACAGCAATTAATGGTTACGAGGGTGGGCCATATTACCTGTCAAATTTAGGAGTTAAAACAAATAGAGATGGAACTTTAACTTTTGCAGATGCAGATGCGCTAGAAAGAACATTTAAAAGCAACTCAAATTCAATTTTAAGCTTTTTTAAGGATCAAATTGTAAGTGATAACGCAGCTATTGCTCCTCTTAGATATAGTATTGCCGATACTACACCTGGGTCATATGCCGTTTCGGTGAGTTCAGGATCTGCAACAATTGGTGGTGTTTCTGCATCTGCATCAGGAACAACCCACTCTGTTTCATCTGGTGATCCTAATGGATTAGCTCTTACTATAACTTCTAGTGATACAACAGGTACAATCCACTATGGTAGAAGTTTTATTTCTCAATTACAGGACAAGCTTGATATTTATATCAAATTCGACGGATTAATAGAATCAAGTCTGGACGGCTCAAGAACTCGTCTTAAAGAAATTTCTGAAAAAAAGGAAGCACTTGATGAGAGAGTGGCTGCATTATATTCTAGATATAGAACACAATACTCAGCAATGGACAGTGCTATTGCGAGCTTGAGTGAAACATCTGATTTATTAGAAAACGCATTTAAATCAGGAAGCGATTAAAAACTAAATATTTTTAATAATTTGTCGTTAGTATTACTGAATAATTTTATTTGGAGCAGTAATGAAAAACGATTTAAAAAATATTAAGGGCCTTTTTATAGTTGATAATAAAGAAGCTACGGTTGAGGCTATTAAAAAAATAAAAGAAGTAATTGTATATACGTCAAGTCAAATTAAGCAATTAAACAGTGGAGAAATAAAAAAAAAAGATAACATCAGGACTTTATGCACTGCCATTATCAATAATTGTTTTTGGTTAATTAATACACTTGATAAAAGCAAACAATCTCAGCTGACAAAAGATCTAGATTATCTTTATAAACATTGCTTATTTTCGGTCCTTAGAGTTAGAGATTCTAAAGATTATGATTTTTTACCTGGATGTATTCAGGTTTTAGGAGAGATTACTGAGGGTTGGGACAGAGTTACTTTAGCTGCAGATAAAGCTTCGGCTTTTGGTTAAAAGTTAATGTCCTTAGCACTTTATCCAGCAATTAAATTAGGTGAAACCTCAGATAAAGTAAGAAGATCTATATCACGACTTACCACTGGCTTAAATGTTTTAGCAGGAGGACCAGTGGGCAATATGTCTCAAGGAATTGGCCTAAATGCAACTGGAAAATCTAATGAACAAGTAGTATCCTCGGCTCAAGTTGGGTTGGATTTATTGCTTTCTGCCGAATCTGCACTTATAGAATTAGCAGCACTAGCCACTAGGTTGAGAGAAATAGGAATAGCTGACACAAATACCACAAATGATGCATCAGACACAGCGGCATTAAATGCGGAGGCTATTTCTGTTAGTGATTCTATCGATGCAATAGTATCCTCAGCAAAATTTCATAATTTAGCTATTCTTGGAACAAGTGCAACAACTTTTTCTGTAACAAGAGATGTAGACGGAAATACAACATCTATAAAAACAACTGCTGGTATAACTGCGACAAACGTTACAGACGCAACGGGTTCAAATTCTACGGCAGATACAGCAATAACAGAAATACAGACGTCTCTTGGTCACGTTTCTGGTCATACTACTTCATTAGGTGGATATCAAAATACTGCTAATGCACTAGCAACTGTCGAACTTGAAGCGGCGGCAAGACTTATGGATACCAATTTTGCTTTAGAAACAGCAAAATTAATGAAAAATTCGCTAATTCAAAAATATGCTTCAACAATGGTATCTACAGCTAATGAAATAGAAGAAAATAAAAAATTACTTATCCTCTAAATATTTTTTAAATAAGTCGTTTATATTTATAAAATAAGGAGTTATGGAAATGAAAAATAATACAAATAAACAAACAATTCAAAAAGAAACTAAAGAATTAAGTTCAAAAGAAAAATATAATATAATCTTAAAACTGTATAAAGGTTTAGTGGATAACCTTGAAGAATTGTATAAATCAAAAAACAGAGAAGCACAGTCCAATGCTACTCAGATTGCATATAAAATAGACAAAATAGCATCTGGCCTTCAAGTAACTTTAAATTTTGATAATGAAGAGTCAAAAAAAATAAGTGAAAATTTTAGAGAGCTTTACAGACACATTAGATTTGCAATGAAATTAGTATATGAAAAACAAGAATATTATCTTTTAGATTCTTCAAGAGAGATCGCAAAAACTTTGTATAAATCTTGGGCTCAAATAAAGCCTTCAATTTAGTATTTGTTATTTTTTCTCCATACCATAAGATAAAGTTTAATGGTTGGAAGAATAATATCTGTAATATTAACTGGACTAGTTGTTGGCTCATCAGTTGCAATTCTAGTCCAGATATTTCTTTACTCGATAGATAAACTATCAAATTTATTTAGAACAGATTATTCTAATTTAATTAATCAAGATCATTTCAGTATAAATGAGATGGTAATTAAGATTCTATTTTTTTTTATAATAGTTCCTTTTATCATCGGTTTGGTTGTGGGGTTGATTAGAAATTTTACAAAGGGAAAGAGGTGGCATGGTCCTCCAGATGTCATTTTATCAGTCCATAAAGATGACGAAGAATTAAATGTAAAATCTGGTTTCTTGACATCATTAGCATCCATTCTTTCAATTTCTTGCGGAAGTTCTGTAGGTCAGTATGGGCCCTTAGTTCATTTTGGTGGAACAATTGGAGCTGAAATAAAGAAATTATTTGCTTATGCTCCTGATTATAAAATATTAGTTAGTTCAGGCGTGGCAGCTGCAATTTCAGCAGGATTTGGGGCTCCTTTGGCAGGATTAATTTATGCTAGAGAAGTAGTTTTAAGACATCAATCCTTAGCAAGTTTTTCTCCAATTTTACTATCTTCGATAATTTCTTATTTTGTAACAATTGAAATATTTAAGTACGAACCAACTTTTGATATCCCTATTGTAAATCAAAATAATCCTGTAAACATTTTGTTGATAATTATAGCAGGAATTTTTTCAGGTTTACTTGCAAGTCTATATTCATATTTGTTAACAAATAAAAATTTAAATTTTTTAAATAATATCGGGTCGAGGTCATATTTAACACCTGCTTATGCAGCGGTAATATGTGGTATTATTGCTATGAAATTCCCAGAGGTTACAGGTATCGGAACAGAAACTATAAATAATTTATTGAATAATCGAGTTAATTTAAATTTGGCGCTGTCTTTTTTAATTCTTAAATTAATACTTACTACTTTGTGTATACGTATGGGTCTAGTTGGAGGAATATTTGCTCCAGCTTTGTTTTTAGGGGCGAGCTTAGGAGTTGTTTCCGCTGGCTTAGGATCTCTAATACTTGAAGATATAAATCCTTTTTTAATTATTCTATCTTCTATGTCTGCCCTGGGAAGTTGCATTATTGGAGGTCCAATTGCTAATGTTTTAATTATTTTTGAGTTAACATCTAATTATCAGGCAGCTCTCTCTGCTGGAGTTTGTATAGTTGTCGCAACAATAGTATCATCGCAGTTAATTGGTCAGTCAACATTTGATCAATTATTAAGTAATAGAAAAATTGATATTACAGTAGGAAGGGATATTCTTTTTCTTCAAAGAAAAAAAATTAAAGAAATAGTTGATAAAGATTTTTTAAAATTTCACGGCGAATTATCGGTAAAAGATGCTATTGAACAATTTAAAATTGCAAAATGTAGTGAGGGTTATTATGTTGGACCAAATAATAGACTGATAAACAAAATATCACTTCCTGAAATTTTATCCTACAAAAATAATATCAAGATTAAAGACTTAAAAAGAACAAGGTTTTTAAAAATTAATCACGATGAGGATATATCAAAAACAATAGAATTGTGTAAGAAATTTGTAGGAGAATCAATTCCTGTTATCGACGAAAGGGCAAGAATTATAGGAGTTTTTAGTGAAAGTGACTTATTTATTAGTTATTTAGAGGCCGAGGAGTTTAGAGCAGATATTGAAACTAAATAGTAAGTTCTATGCTATTTTTCTGCTGACTAGCAGAGGTTTTAATGGATGAAATCATAAGATATCTGGTGATACTCTCACTGTGAAAGTAAATAGGAGAAAAAAGCTCCCTAGCCTTCAGAAAAGCCTCTGTGCTTATCCCATTACTAGGAGCAAGTTTTGGACTATAAATCTTTTTTTTTAGAAGTTCTGAATTATCGCGATTATAAGAGGATAAGTTATTATTTTCATCAATATTTCTAATAATGTTTCTATTAACTATAGGGTGTGGCACACCTTTTGCTACATTATCTACTAATTGATTACTAATAGGATTAACATAATTGTAATTTGGATTAATCATAAGAAAAAATAATAGCTCATGAAACTTAATCAAGCAAAGAAATTTTACAAAAAAAGTCAAAACGATGGAATTGAATTAGCAGATCCCTTCGAGGTTTTTAAAAAAATAAATTATGAATTAATGAAAGCACTTCAAATTGTTTCAGAAAAAATCGAAAAAAAGGAAATCGATGAAATTAGGCAAAAAAATTTTACTAAGGCATTGACAATTATATACACACTGCAAACCAGTCTCGATTTTGACAAAGAACTAAATTTATCTTCTGATTTATTTAAATTTTATGAATTTTGTAGAAAAAAATTGATTGATGGAATTACAGCGTTAAAAAGTAAAGAAATTTTCTCTTCTGCCGTTAATTTAGATAAAATGTTTAATTTTAAATATATTAATAACCATGGAATTAATGATGCTATCTGATAAATTTTTAAATGATCGAGAATATAATGATAAATCAAATTTATCAAAACAGATTCAGAGACTTGAAGAACTAAGTATTACTATGACTAATTTAGTTGAAAATGGTAATCATGAAAAAATTGTTCACTTGGATAAAATCAGACAAAAAATTCTCAAGGATATAATAAAAAAAGGAGATGAGATTCAAAAAGATCTTAGGCCAAAAATTTTGAATATTATAAACCTAAGCAATAATATGAAAGAAAAAATGAAAGCTGAAAAAAGTAAATCTTTAAAAAATATTAAAACTAAAATAAAATGTATAGAGTCTTACAATAAATTTTAACTAATCAACATACTTTAACTAATCAACATACTTTAACTAATTATTATGATGCAGTTACTTTAAAAATTTATCGTGGTAATTTATTTTGATCATATGAAATTTTTAAATAGCAAAAGGCATGTACTGACTTTCAGATTTCTTGTCAATAGTCGGTTCGTATATTAAATTGGACTGTGAGTCAAAAATTGGGAATCTATTCCAGATATTTATGAGAAAATTAATATTTTTCTTTTTATAATTTTTGGGAATATTTAACATCAAACCAATTTTTGTATCCTCAGTTTTTTCTTTATATTCAATATGTGCTTTAAAAATCTCACAATTATGTGTTCGTAAATCAACAATAGGAACTTTAAATCCTGATTTTAATAGAATAGGCGAACGCTCTTGATGCTTTTGAGTCCATTTGTATCCAGTCTCAGTTCTTTCTTCCACTGAAAAATTTTTTGCCTTTTTTACAATAAAAGAGTTTTCAATACCAGCAATTGACATCATTTTGCCATTTTTGCAGTCAAAACCCGAATAAATTAAGATTTGAAGAAACACCGGAAGGATCGTGGTTGAAATATGACCTTCAACAAATTTTTCTGCTTCATGAGTTGGGCCAGAGATTACTAAATCTCCGTTATCCTTTAAAATATCATAAATTTTATCTAGAAACGCTCCTTGATTTCTTTGATGCTCAATTACATGTGAGCAAAAAATCATGTCATATTTCTTATTAAATTCGAAAGAATTAAAATCTCCTTTAAACTCAGCCTTTTCTTCATATTTATCGATCAAATCTACTTTTAAACCATATGATCTCATTATTTGACTGTGATCGCCATGAGCTCCACCAATATCTAATACTTTAAAGTTTTTAGAGATTCTTTTTTTGCTAATGAGATATTCAACTAAAGCAAATCCACCCCAATTGATTTTTGGTAATTTATTTTTCATTGCAATTGACCAGCAAAATTGGTGCCACTTTGATAAACTTAATTATAATACTTTTAAAAAATATTTATTTTTGATATTCCATAATAATTAAACTATGATTGGAGAATTGAATGGAAAAATTAGATTTAGATAAAACATTAGCAACATTAAACGAAGTTTTGAAATATGAACTTGCTGGTGTAGTAAAATATACTCATTTTGCTTTAATGGTAACCGGCCCGAATAGACTAAGCTTGGATAAATTTTTCAAAGAGCAAGCCTCGGAATCGCTTGAGCATGCGCAAGCTGCTGGTGAATTATTGACAGGACTTGGTGGTCATCCTTCGCAAGCCATTCCAGAAATTGAAGAAACTAATAAACATTCAATAAGAGACTTATTAAACGAGAGTTTAAATCATGAGAAAAAGGCAATTGGTCTTTATCAGGATCTTTTAAAAGAGTCTGAAAATAAAAGTCTATATATCGAAGAATATGCAAGAGAGATGATCAAACAAGAGGAAATGCATGGAATTGAAATAAAAAAAATGTTACGAGACTACGAGATTTAATTTCTTATTAGAATAAATTGTATAAATCTCGATTCATCTTACTAATTCTTGTTTTTTTGATATTGAGCTTTTTATTTCCAAATCCCTTTATATATTGCAAATCCTTTATCCCTTTATTACTGGGACTAGTCATGTTTGGAATGGGTATGACACTTCAATTTAATGAAATAAAATCAGTTTTACGGAAACCGGCGTGGATCTCCGTAACAATATTACTTCAATTTTCGATCATGCCATTACTTGCTTTTACAATTTGTAGTGCACTAAAATTTTCAGAAGAAATCACTTTGGGCTTTATTATACTTGGAGCTTGTCCAGGCGGCACTGCTTCAAATGTCATATGCTATATTTGCAAAGCAAATGTTTCATTATCTATTTTGTGTACTTTTGTTTCAACATTATTAGCTGTAATTTTTACACCTCTTATAATTTTACTTTTTGCAAACGTAGATATAAATGTGGATTTATTAAGTTTGATTAAATCAACTTTCCTAATTATTTTATTACCTGTTTTGACAGGTTTTATTATTAAAATGTTATTTGTTTCCAAAAATCAAAAATATACTAAAAGTTTTCCCTTAATATCAGAACTTATGATTGCTTTAATTATTGGAATAATTTTTGCTGTAAACTACGATAATTTAGAAAATATTTCTTATTCACTTGTTTTCGGAATCATTCTTCATAATATCATTGGCTTATGCATAGCTTTATTAATAAGCTATTTATTAAAATATCCTGATGATGTAAGAAAAACAATATCTATAGAGGTTGCAATGCAAAATTCAGGTCTTGGAATGACCTTAGCTTTTATCCATTTCTCTAAAATTGTTGCATTACCATCTGCACTCTTTAGCATTTGGCATAATATTTCTGCTGCGGGGCTTGTTTATTTATGGAAAAAAAAATAAGTTAATTATTTAACGTATTTTTGAAAGGTAGATTGATAATGAGGATAAGTGCAAAAAATCAAATACGAGGAAAAGTCACCTCAGTAATTCATGGTTCAAGTTATTCAAGAGTTTCAGTTGAGCAAACTGATGCTGATGGAAACCCTACTGGAAGTTTTATCCATGCAGCAGTTCCAGTTGATATTTGCAAAGACATGGATCTTGATAAAGGAAACCATGTTACGTGTATTTTTCCAGCAGCAGCTGTCATTATTGGTAAACATTGACTTAATTAGGTGAATGTTTTATTTGATTCAATAAACCTAATTTTATCATTTGATCCAGATCTTTATGAAATTATTTTATTGTCGTTAAAAATATCGATTTCAGCTCTTTTCATTTCGTGTATTATTGGTTTGCCAGTTGCTGGAATCCTTTCGTCCAACAATTTTTACGGTAAAAAAACTGTGATAATCTTTTTTAATTCAATGATGGCTTTACCTCCAGTATTTGTTGGTCTGTTACTCTACATACTCTTTTCACAAAAAGGACCATTAGGATTTGTAAGTATTTTGTATACCCCATCAATCATGATTTTAGCCCAAATAATTATTATTTTACCAATTATAATTTCAGTAAGCACAGAACTCTTACAACAAATTTATAAAGAGTATGAAGAAATATTTGATACTTTCGAGATAGGTTCATTTAATAGAATGAGAACGACGGTTTTCGATGCTAGAATTTCTTTGGTCACATGTATTCTAACCGGCCTTGGAAGAGCGTTATCAGAGGTTGGAGCAATTATTATTGTTGGTGGAAATATAGTTCATTACACTCGAGTTATGACTACAACTATTGCTCTTGAAACTTCAAAAGGTAACCTTTCAATGGCAATGTCCTTAGGTATTGTCTTGATAATAATTTCAATTTCGATAAATACACTTGTAATGTTCATGAAGATAATGTCTAAAAAAAACTCTTATGACTAACTTAATCGATCAAATTATTTTAGATAGAGTAAGTTATAAGATAAATAATGAATTTTTTTTTAATAACATAACAGCTAAATTATCTTGCCATGGAATAACAATTATTTTGGGGCCTAATGGCTCTGGAAAAACACTATTAACAAGGATTATCAAAGGTCTAATTAAACCTAGTAACGGTCAACTTTTGATTAGATTAAATAACCAAAAGCCCAATATAGGCTATATGTCACAGAATGTGACTTTTTTGAGAAGAAATGTTTTTAATAATCTTGCTTACCCTCTGGAAATGAAAGGTATAGAAAAAAAAATTATTAAAAAGAGAGTTAAATTCTTACTGGAATCTTTTGAATTTTTAGCTAAAGAAAAAGTATCAGCCAGGAAATTGTCTGAGGGTAGTAAACAATATTTATCTTTTATAAGAAGTTTGGTAACTCAGCCTAATCTTTTGATTTTAGACGAACCAAGTTCTAGCCTAGATATGAGATCAACCAAAAGAATTGAAAGTTTTCTTTTAAGAGAAAAAATAAAAATAAAAATAATAATGGTTACTCATGATTTGTTTCAAGCAAAAAGGCTTGCAGACGAAATAGTATTTATTAATGAAGGAAAAATTATTGAGGTATCAAAAAAAAACAAATTTCTTAATTCATCAAATGAGACAGTAAGAAAATTTTTAAAAGGTAGTTTGTTCTAACTGCTTTTTAATACCTGAAGAGTCAATCTAGTGAAAAAGTAAGTACAATTCAGGCTAATTATAAACATTATAAATAATCGAAAAGATCTATCTAAATTTTCACCTATCCATGAAATAAATTTTTCTGAATTTGAAATTTTTATACAAACTTCAAATATAAGTAAGAATGAAAAAAGAAAATTTAAGATTTGTATTTTTTCTCTATCATAAAAATTTAAAACTAATACGCTACAAGTGATAAATAAAATTGTAAAAATCAAAAGAAAAATTACAAGGTTATTTTTTAATCTCAATATTCCGTAAACAAACTTCCCTTTTAGATCAAAAATTTCCGAAATCATATAAAGGGCGAAAATTAATAAATAGTGAAGAGAAATTAATATTAGTAAAATCAGAGAGTCATTATTTATTTTTTTTTTCCTTTTTTGAAAAATCTTTGGTTGAAAGTTGAAAAAGTAGTGCAATAATAATTACTGCAAAAACATAAAATAAAACAAAGCCAATAGCATTGCCTTCCATCGACTTGTGTAAATCATCTTGAGAACATAAAAGATTCTCTTTGAAGGATTTATATTCTTTGTCACAAAATTTGAAAGTATTTTTGTGATCTTTTATGCTATTTTCTTCCAATTTTATATTTCAATTTCGCCATCAATATTTTCGTTTAAACCGATTTCGTTAGACGAAATTTTTGCGGATATTTTTATTTTTTGTGAACTTTTTAATTCACCTGATTTAATTTTTTCTCTTACTGTTTCCTCAATACTTCTTTGAGAAGAAATGCCGACTTTTTTTAGAAATCTTCTCACAGATATATTTAATTTTTCGTCATCCATTTGAGTACATTAAGATCTAAAAAATAAAAAGTAAAGAAAATCATGTTATTTTTTTCTAAAACAAACTAGATGATCTATATTTATAGGTGTTTTAATTCCGAAGCTTTCATTATTTTCGTGTAAATGTTGGTGATGGGAGTCAACTAGAACTGGAATCAACTCTTCATTTTGCGTCTTTAGAGTATATATAAAATTTGTTCCTCTAAATTTCCTATCAACTATCTTTAATTTCAAACTACTCTTATCATCGTGCTGAATATCTTCAGGTTGAATTAATAATTTAACGCTATTTCCAATATTAAATGGGTTCAGATTTGAGCAACCATATTTACCATTGATTATTCCAAGACATTCATGTTTTAGCATTTGTTTATTTAATATTTTTACATTTACAAGAGTCCCTCTTTTAAGAAAATTTACTACATCTAGTGAATTGGGAAAGTGATATATATTGTAGGGAGTATCGAATTGTTTTAATTTATCATTTATAATTATACCGCATTGGTCACCCATGTAAAAAGCTTCATTGGGATCGTGTGTAACAATAATTGCAGATGTTTTTGTTTTTTTTAAAATGTCTTTAACAATTTTCTGCAAATCTTCTTTTAATATTTGATCTATATTCGCAAAGGGTTCATCAAGAAGTAATAAATCAGGGGAGGTAAGAAGCGACCTTACCAAAGAAACTCTTTGAGCCTCGCCTGAACTGATCTCATGTGGAAACTTTTTTTTAATATTTTTTAATTTAAACAAATCTAGAAGTTGTTGGGGTGAATAAATGTGCTCTCTATTTTCTTTTCTTTCTAGACCTAAAACGACGTTTTCAAATACATTTTTATGAGGAAATAAGCAGTTATCTTGAAAAGATAAGGCAACTCTTCTGTTTTCAGGACTAACTGAAATATCTTTAGATGATAAAACCTTTCCGTTTAAACGTATTTCTCCTCTTTTTAACCTTTCTAATCCTGCAATGGTTCTGAGGATTGTAGTTTTCCCAACTCCTGACGGCCCTATTAAACAAACAATTCCTCCTTTTTCTTTAATAGTAAAATTAATATCATCTAATATGTGATTTTCATTTGAAGAAAATGTCGAATTAAGAATCTCGAAAAAATTATTCATTACTTTTTATAATTTATTTTTTAATTTCAAAAAAGTATTTTAATGAAATGAAAATAAAAATGCTGGTCCAAAAAATTAGAAACATGGAAGGAATCGATGCGGCTTCAATTAAATCTTGAGAAGCAAAATTATATGCTTTAATTGAGAAAGTTTCAAAATTAAATGGTCTTAGAATTAGTGTTATCGGAAGTTCTTTCATTATTTCAAGAGCAATTAAAATGAAAATGAAAAAAACATTTTTATTCATAATTGGCCAATGAACTTTTGTAAATGTTTTATAACGATTGAAACCCATTAAATAAGATGTTTCGTCTATAGAATAATTTATTTTAAGATAGTTAGATTTTATTCCATTAAATGATATAGCATAAAATCTAAAGAAATAACCCAATACTAAACCAGCAAATGAACCTACAAATAGATTTTTGAAGTCAATCATTGTAAAGTTACTTAACATTGAACAAAATGTGATGATTGATACGGATATTATTATTCCTGGTATGGCATAACCTGAGATTGATAGATTTGAAACAAGATCTAAAAACTTATTTTTTAAAACTCTATTTCCAAAATTTGTTATCAAAGAAAATAAGATTAGAAAAAAAGAGGTGCAAAAAATTAAAATAAAAGTATTAAAATTAAGTTCTAAAATGTTAAGATTTGTATAATATTCGGGAAATTGAAAGGACCAATAAATCATCTGAAAAAAAGGAAAGATAAAGCTTAAACTAAATAGACTCATGCAAAATAAAAAAGCCATGAATGCTTTAAAACCAGTAAGTTTTATTTTTTTCTTATGAGTGTCGTTTCTTAGAGAATGAAATTTAGAGTTTTTTCTCCAAAAAGTTTCTATTATAAAAAAAAAAAAGAATAAAAAAAAGAAGTAACAAAGAAAGAAAATTAGCCGTTTTCAAATCATCGAATATAAACCAATAGTTATAAATTCCAGTTGTAAAAGTTGAAACACCAAAATACGAAACTGTTCCAAAGTCTGAGAGCGTTTCCATTGCAACTAAACTTAGCCCAATGAAGATACCCGGTCTGGCGCAAGGTATGATAATTTTAAAAAAAATTTTAGATGAAGAAAACCCCATAGTTTTGCCAAGGTCAATTAGATTGGCAGATTGATTCATGAATGAAGTTCTGGATAGTAGATAAACATACCCAAATAGGGTTAGAGATAAAGAAATACAGGAGCTTATTATTGGTGAAAATTGTGGAATATAATTATTTGCATCATCTGGCTGAAAAAAAAAATTTATTAATGAGTAACAAATGCCAAAATTTTCAAAGAAAGCTGACATTGAATAACCAAAAATATAAGAAGGAACAGCAAAAGAGAGTATAAGCGCATATTTAAAAAAATTTACTCCAAAAAATGTAAAAAATGTGACTAGGTAAGCAGAAAAAACACCAAAAATGAAAGTAAATAAAATTACCCAAAAGAGAATTATGAATGAATTTGTGAAAAACTTAGAAAATTCTGAATCTTTAAAAAAACTATAATCAAAATCTAAAATTGATGAATTTGTTATTATTGTAAGCAAGGGAATTAAAGAAAATAATGATATAAAAAGGACTACGTAAAACAAGTAATCTTTGTCGCTATATTGCAAATTAAATTTCAAAGTTTATTAATTCCAACCTGCTTGTTGCATTAATCTGAATGCTTTTCTTTGCCATTTTCCATAACTAGAAACCATAGTTAAGTTGTCTTGTTTAAAATCTAGTCCCATTTTAGCGACCAGCGTCGAGGGATTCACACCTTCAATCATTGGATATTCATAGGTATTGTCTACTATATGTTTTTGTGCTTCTGAGGTTAAAAGGAATTCAATAAATTTTTCAGCATTTAGAGGATTAGGAGCATTTGTAAGTATACCTATCCCAGAAATATTCATGTGTGTACCTCTATTATTCTGGTTAGGGAAAAATGGTTTTACCTTTTTAGCAGCTAACTTTTGATCATTTCCTTTTTTACCTGACAGCATCAATGCATAATAGTATGTATTAGCTATTGCAAATTTTGACTCACCTGCTGCAACAGAAAGTATTTGAGATCTGTCATTACCTTGTGGATTTCTAGAGAAATTATTTACAAATTGACTTAGCCATTTTTTTGTAAATTCGATACCATTATTTTCTATGAATGAAGCAATAAGTGATTGATTGTATACATTATTTGATTGTCTAATAGCAATTGAATTGTTGTAAACTTTTTTGCTCAGATCTTCATAGTTAAGATTTTTAATTTCATCAAAAGAGGTTTCAATTGGATTATAATAAATTATTCTAGCCCTTTTTGTGATGCCGAACCAATATTTCGACCTGAATTGTTTAGGAACTTTCGTTTCTAAAGCACTAGATTTAATTTTTTTAAATATGCCTTTATCTTGAGCAGAGTATAATCTTCCAGCATCAGCAAGAAATAATAAATCACCTATGCAAGAATTTCCTTCATCTAAGATTCTTTTTTCTAAAGGCTTGGATTTTCCTGACACCACATTTACTTTTATACCAGTCGTTTCTTCAAATTTCTTGAATAGCTTTATATCTGATTCATAATGTCTGGTTGTAAATAAATTAATTTCTTTTGAATCTAATCCGGTGAAAAAAAGAAGGTTCAATAAAAATAAAAATAAAAGATAATGCATACTATTTTGATAATGATTATTATTATCTAAATAATATCAAAGGAATATTTTGTCAAATAATTTATAATTTTAAGAAAAGGGGAGTTTTAACTCCCCTTATGAGTTATTTGATAGATATTAGTTTAGGTTTTTTATTTTCAGGAATTACTTTTTCGAGTTTGATTCTAAGCATTCCGTCTTTCAAATCAGCATTTTTAACGTGAATTTCGTCTGATAGTGTAAATTTTCTGATAAATGATCTATTAGAAATTCCATGATGTATTAAATTTTTCAATTCACTTGTTTTATTGTCTTTTGATTTAGACCTAATCAATAACTCTCCATCAGATAGTTCAATTTCTATTTGGTCTTTATTAAATCCAGCTACCGCAATTTCAATGGTATAATTACATTCATCTGACTTTAATATATTATAGGGTGGATAACTATCTGTGTTTAAATTCGTATCAAACAGCCTGTCAAAGAGTTCGTCAAAACCGACAGTGAATGGTGTGAATCTGTTTTTATCAATTGTAGTAAATGTATTTTGCATATTTATCTCCTTTTATAAGCAAGATTGTTAAAAAATGTATCCCTAATTTAGGCAATACATCTATAATATAATGACATATTGACACTATGTCAATATGTCATAAAAAAAAATTATTCATATAAGTTCAAATCATATTTTTTCTGATAAATTCTTAAATTTGATAAAACCTTTTGAACATAAAATCTTGTTTCAGTAATTGGTATAGACTCTATCCAATTTACATAACTTATTTTTCCTTTTCTAGGATCTCCATACCTTTTCAACCAAATCTTTACTCTTCCAGGACCTGCATTGTAGGCAGCAAGAGCTAATGGTAGTGAATTCTTAAACTTTACTAACATTTCATTGATATATGTTGTACCAAGAAGAATATTATACTGAGGATTTTGAGTTAATCTTTTCTTATAATATTTAATTTTTAAATCTTGTGCTACTTTCTTTGCTGTAAATGGCATAAGTTGCATTAAACCTCTTGCACCCGCAGAACTGTAGGCATTTATAGAAAAATTACTTTCCTGATGGACAATAGAATGTATAAGCGCAATAGTTGATTTAGAATCTTGAAACTTTTTCGGAATTAATTCAATAATCTCTGGATAAGAGTATTTAATTGAGGGTTTTTTTAGTTTTTTTGAAATCTTTCCCACGATACTCTTGTTTGGAAGTTTGTATGCTTTCTCAAGTATGAAGAGTTTCTCACTGTCCTCTGAGGAAAGTTCAAATATTTGTTTAAAAAATGGGTAAGACTTTTTATCTTTCTGATCTGAAGTTAAAATAATATTTATTACCTCAAGCAAATCTTGAAATTTTTTTGGTTTGGAAAGTTTTTTTTTTTGTTTATCTAGACTAAAGTTATTTAATTTTAATGCTGCATTCTGACCATAAAATGAAAATTTATTGATAGACGACTCTTCGAACCATTTACGAACTATAGGTGAATCTGAATTCTTTTTTATATGTGCTAGTCCCAACCAATAAGCTGCTTTTGATCGAAAATTATTATCGGAATTATTAAATACATTTTCAAAATGTAAAATTGATTTTTCATAACTCTTTAAATGATAAAAAGATATCCATCCTGCTAGCCATTCAGCTTCCAATCCAGATTGGCTTGTGAGAGGAAGCATATGATTTTCGAGAATTTTATAAGCTTTTTGATATTTTTTTTTATTTAACAACCTTCTTACAATTATTCTTGAGTTAATCCACCAATTTCTAACATTTTCAATATTTTGTGGTGGTGGGATCAACAAATCTGCTGCGGAATCTAGTTTAGCTTTTCTTCGCCATCTCATTCTCTCATAAATTAACCCTGGATCAATTTTTAAATCTCTTGGAACATTATTTATGAGTTCTGTGACATTTCCAACTCTTCTACTCAAACCTAATCTTGCTTCTCCTAATTTTCTTTTATCCCCGCGTATTCTATTTAATACCCTTCTGGCGGACACATTTTTACCTTCGTATGAAAGTCTATTGAATCTCTTCCAATTATCCTCTTGATTCCAGTATTTGCTATATTTTCTGATGAAATATTTTTGTTGTTTGTAATTCAAATTTGAATTAATCCAAATATTTTTAATTCTGCCTTGCTTGTTTGATATTTGCCCAAGTTTTATTTGTGCTTCAAGATATTCAATTCTCCCTTTTGAAGTAATAGGTGAATTTTGACTGAACCAATTTACAATTTTTTGAGGCGACATTTTAATATGAATGGATTCTTCAATTTTTCTTATGATTATTTTTTTTTTCGGCCAATATTTATGATTTTCAAAAAAATTTGTGAGATATTCAAAAGAGTGATTGCTTCCAGGACGAGTAATATCTAGCCATTTTATATATGATGAAAGATACTTATTATTGTAATCGTCGGCTAAAACCATAGCCATTGTCCAGTTTTGTTTTTTTATTTGATCAAAAACGTCCTGAAATGAATTTATTTTAATCTCTGGTCGAGCTTTTGGTGTTGGAAAATCTAAAGCAAGTGTTGTTTGAGAATAAAAAAATACTAAAAAAAAAAAGAACTTGATTCTTAAGAAATTTCTAATCATAAATTCTTATTATTATTTCCTAGATAATATTTAACAATAAGAATATTATAATTATTTTATTGTCTAATTGAGAGCAAAATGATATTTAAAGGATCTAATCCAGCAGTAATTACACCTTTTTTTGAAAACTTCGAAATTGATTTCGACTCATTAGGAAATCATATCGATCATCTGATCTCTGAAGGTTCTCATGGTCTTGTATCGTGTGGAACCACCGGTGAATCTCCAACACTTAGTCATGATGAACACAAAAAGGTAACTGAGTTCATTTTAAAAAGGGCAGATGCAAAGCTTCCGATAATGGCAGGTTGTGGTTCAAATTCTACTTTCGAAACTTTGGATCTAGTTGAACATGCAAGAAAATCTGGTGCATCAGCAACTCTTTTAGTAACACCTTATTATAATAAACCATCAGATGAGGGTCTTTATGAACATTTTAAAACAATAGCAGATAAAAATCCAAAATTTCCAATTTACTTGTATGATATCCCCGGTAGATCCGTTATAAAGCTATCTCCGCAACTGATAAAAAAACTGTCTAAAATTAATAATATTGTAGGTATAAAAGATGCAACATCTGATTTATCTTCACCAATGGATATTAGACTTAGTTGTGGAGAAGATTTTTATCAACTATCTGGTGAGGACGCAACATTTTTGGCCTTTTTAGTTAATGGTGGAATCGGTTGTATATCAGTTACAGCCAATGTTGCACCAAAGTTATGTTCGGAACTTTATAATTCATGGAATGAAAAAAATATAATAAAGGCTATGAAATTAAATCAAGAGTTATATCAGTTAAATAAAGCTCTTTTCCTTGAGTCTAGTCCGAGTCCGGTAAAATATGCATTGAGTAAATTAAAAAGATGTAAAAATATATTAAGGCTTCCTCTAGTATCTGTAAATCAAATAACAATGGATGAAATTGATAGCGCATTAAGAAAAATTGATTTGATTTGATTTTAGTGAAGAAATCTAAGTCCATAATTACTTTAAATAGAAAAGCTAAGTTTAACTTTCAAATATCTGAAAAAATAGAAAGTGGGATTGTTTTAAAAGGCGTCGAAGTAAAATCTATAAGAAAAGGAAGCGTTTCTTTAGAAAACTCTTACGCTGTGGATAATCAAGGTGAGTTTTTTATTAAAAATTTATATATAGATTTAAAAAACTATAAAAAAAATTACGAAGATTTAGATAATATGAGGCCAAAAAAATTGTTATTAAATAGATCTGAAATAAATAGGATTAATATTAAGATCAAACAAAATGGATTTACAGTGATCCCACTTGATCTTCATTATAATGAAAAGGGCTTTATAAAAGTTTTATTAGGAATTTCCAAAGGAAGAAAGAAAAGCGACAAAAGAGAGTATAAAAAACAGCAAGATTGGAAAAGAGAAAAAGCCAGATTGGAGAAAAAATGATACTCATCGCGGTTGGATCAAATTTGAATTCAAAATTATTTGGAACGCCCATTCAGAATTGTATAAATGCAATTGAAATTCTTAAAGAAAAAGTGGAGATTGATAAGATTTCAAAATTTTATGAGTCAGAGCCAATTCCTAAGTCAGACCAACCAAACTATGTAAATGGAGTCGTAAGCGTAAAGACTCGTATTACCCCAATTAAGTTATTATTTGAACTTTTTGATATTGAAAAATTTTTCAAAAGGAAAAGAAATTTTAAAAATGAACCAAGAGTTATTGACTTGGATTTACTTTGTTACAATGAAATATCAATTAATACCGATGAACTTATTTTACCTCACCCAAGAATGCATTTGAGAAAATTTGTAATAAAGCCTATTTGTGATATTAATGAGGAATGGAAACATCCATTATTAAAAATTGATGCTAAAAAAATTTTAAAAACTCTTGTAAACCAGAAAATATCAAATATAAAGAACGTATAAAATGGCTAGAGTTACAACAGAAGACTGCACAACGTCAATACCCAATAGATTTCAGCTGGTGGTTTATGCATGCAATAGGGCAAGAGATTTAACATCCGGGAGTGAAGCAAGTGTTTCCTTAGATAATGATAAAAACACTGTAATTGCTCTCAGAGAAATTGCTGAAAAAAAGATTGATTTAGTCAAAACATGGGATGCTATAGTCAATGCTGCTCAAAGATACCAACCTGTTGAAGAAACAGATATTGATGACAATGACACTGTACCAATGAACGAAAATGCCTCTCAAGTTTCTTTTGATAATTTTGAGAAGGAGAATGCCTCAGAAAAAAAACGTAAGAAGATCTATATGACTCAGAATGAAATTCAAAAGTTAATTAGTCAAAAGAAAAGTTCAAATCAAGAAGACGTTTCTCCAGAAGATATTGAAACAATAGAACAAAAAACTTCAGAATAATAAAATTCAAATATATATTTAAAAATTCTTAGTTTTGTCATAAAATTCCAATGTGTTAAGACAAGTCGAGTTATTAGAGAAAGTTAAGTCATACGACCCGCATGTAGAAGAGGTTTTACTTAACAAAGCTTATGTATTTTCGATGAGAGCTCATGGAGCGCAAAAAAGAGCATCCGGCGACCCTTATTTTTCTCATCCTTTAGAAGTCGCAGGAATTCTAGCTGATCATAAATTTGATTCTAGAACCATAATCACCGCTCTTCTTCATGATGTAGTAGAGGACACTGAATGTAGTCTAAAAGATATAAGTAATAACTTTGGTGACGAGATTTCACTATTGGTAGATGGAGTTACAAAATTATCAAAATTTGAAGGAAGATCTGATCAATTTAATCAAGCTGAGAATTTTAGAAAATTAATTTTAGCCACATCTAAAGACATAAGAGTGTTGTTTGTAAAGTTGGCTGATAGACTTCATAATATGAGAACACTGGATTTTATTAAAGATGTCGATAAAAGGAAAAGAATATCTTACGAAACGCTCGAAATTTATTCTCCACTAGCCGAAAGATTAGGGATGGATGAGATAAGGAAAGAATTAGATGATTTAAGTTTTAGAGTAACGGAACCAGACATAAGAGAATCTATAATTCAAAGATTATCGATGTTGAGACAGCAAGATGAGGATGTTCTTGATAAAATTGTAAAAAAAATTCAAGAGTTCTTGTTGAAAAACAATGTAATATTTAAAGTTTTTGGAAGAGAAAAAACACCATATTCAATTTGGAAAAAAATGAAAGTAAAGTCTGTTAATTTTTCTCAGCTCTCTGACATAATGGCTTTTACAATTTTAGTTGATGATGTTAAGACCTGTTATTCTGTTTTAGGTTTGTTACACCAAGTTTATTCTTATGTACCTGGAAGATTTAAAGATTATATATCAACTCCAAAACCCAACGGATATCAGTCTATTCATACTACCCTTATTGGCCCTTTAAACCAAAGAATTGAAATTCAAATAAGATCATTTGAAATGAATGAAAAAGCAGAATTTGGGATAGCTGCACACTGGATTTATAAAGACAAAGTAAATCCTAAAGATGGAAAGCAGTATAGATGGATGCGTCAAATTCTAGATATAATTGATAAATCTAATGAACCAGAGGAGTTTCTTGAACTCACAAAAATGCAAATGCATGCAGATCAAGTCTTTGTTTTCACACCAAAGGGTGATTTAGTAGCTTTACCAAATGGAGCAATGCCTTTAGATTTTGCTTTTTCTGTTCATTCAGATATTGGTTATTCTTGTGCGGGAGTAAAAATAAATAATTCTTATAAACCTCTTTACACTAAATTAAAGAACGGTGATCAAGTAGAAATTGTTTGTGGAAAAGAGAATTTACTTTCACCAGATTGGCTAGATTTATCAATAACTGGAAAAGCAAGAGCATGTATAAAAAAACTTCTACATATCAAAGAAGACGAAGATTTCAAGAAACTTGGTAAAGAGATACTCGTAAATCATTTTAAAAATCAAAA
>MDTB01234393.1_pt1 | contig 23311 bp, 23 predicted proteins | sample 811161 | NCBI WGS metagenome assembly MDTB01 (sample SAMN05326650, study PRJNA326480) | marine metagenome | isolation source: seawater | place: Mediterranean Sea | collected 2009
TAAATACATTACATCGATAATTGTTTTCAGGACATATGATATTATTGCAGTACCTCCAGGAGATCCAACTGAAAAAAGAAAATCTTTATTTTTATCTAAAATTATAGTTGGTGACATGGAACTAAGCGGTTTTTTCTTTCCTTGAACCCTATTATTAATTTTTTTATTATTTTTAATTGGTCTAAACGAAAAATCAGTTAATTGGTTATTTAAAAAAAAACCACCAGTAAAAAGCCTTGAACCAAATGAATTTTCAATACTAGAAGTCATTGAAATAACATTGCCAAAACTATCTAAAATAGAAAAATGTGAAGTTGAATTAAAATTAGTATTTTTATTTTTTTCATTTAATTTTTTTTCTAGTTCAAGTTTGAATGAATTTCTCAAGTAATTTAATTTTAAAATTTTATTTTTATTAATAAAAATAAATCTATCATCCGCTAATTTATCTTCTCTTTCTTTATATATAAAATTTAGAATTTTTATGATTTTCTCAAAGGATGTTTGGTTCTTTTTAAAATCATATTTTTCATATAATTTTAGTGCTTGTGCAATAGCAATTCCGCCTGATGAAGGAAGTTGAGGACCACAAAATAAAAATTTTTTTAATTCAACGCAAAGTGCCTTTGTTTTTTTTACTTTGTAATTTTTCATATCTTCTTTAGATAAAAAACCAGGATTTATATCAGAATTTTTAACAGTATTAACTATTTGTGACGCTAATCCTCCATCATAAAAATCTTTATAGTTTTTAGAAATTTTTATTAGAGTTTCTGTATAAGCATTATTATGAATTAATTTTTTTGGATTATTTTTTATTTCCTTAAATAAAGGACTTTCATTATTTAACTTCCATAGATATTTTTCTTTTTTTAGAGCATTTATTAGTCTTGGAGGGGCGTAAAATCCTTTTTTTGATAGTTCAATAGCAGGCTTTAAAACTTGTTCCCATCGGAGTTTTCCATGGTCATCATGAATTCTTTTCAAGGCTTTAAGTGTTCCTGGAACTCCAACTGAATGTCCACCTATAACTGCATCATAAAATTTTTTTGGTGTTTTGTTCTTATTAAGAAATATATCTGATTGTATTTTGGCTGGAGCTATCTCCCGACCATCATAATGAAAGACTTTTTTAGAATTTTTTTCATAATAAAGAGCAAAACTTCCTCCCCCAATCCCAGAAGATTGAGGTTCAACTAGGCCTAAGATAAGTTGTACAGTAACTGCAGCATCAGCTGCTGATCCTCCCATCTCTAAAATATTTTTAGCTGCATTTGTGGCATAATTATTGGCTGAAACTATTACATAATTTTCTCCAGAACTTTGTTTATTTTCAAATGATTTTGTTGAACTTGGCTCTGGAAAAAGTTTGAAAATATTTTCATCTGAACTAGCAAATTCTGAGAAAAACATTAAAAAGAAAAAAAGCAACAATAAATTAAGATTTTTAATCATGATTTACAATTTAAATTATTCTAAGATTAATTGAATATATTTTTTATTATTTAAAATGAACTTTAAAAATAAAAGAAGAAAAACCGTTGCAGATGTTTGCAAACAATTGACTCCAATTGTTTGTTTAACTGCATATACGAAACCTATAGCAGAAATAGTTGATAAATTGGCTGATATTATTTTAGTGGGTGATTCGTTAGGTACTGTTTTGTATGGCTTTAACTCAACGCGTGAAGTTACTTCACAGATTATGATTAATCATGCAAAAAGTGTAGTTTTAAATACATCCAATGCATGTATTATTGTTGATATACCATATCAAGCAATCAGTAATTCTCCTGATAAGACTTACAAAAATGTTTCAGAAATTTTAACAAAAAGTGGAGCATGTGCAGTTAAACTTGAAGGTGGTGAAAATATGTCATCAACTATTAAGTATTTAGTTAAGAAAAAAATTAATGTTATGGGTCATGTTGGAATGTTACCTCAATCCATATTAAAATCAAAGGATTATAGAGTTTACGGTAAAACTTATGAAGAAGAAACTCAGATCTTCAAAGATTTAAAAATTATTCAGGATTCAGGTGTTTTTGCAGTTGTAATAGAAGCAACAATTGAGTCACTTGTTAGAAAAGCTATTAAGGAAATTAATATTCCAACAATTGGGATCGGGGCTTCCAAATTTTGTTCTGGTCAAATAATGGTTACCGAGGATTTGATCGGGTTAACAAATTTTAAAGCTAAGTTCGTAAAAAATTATTGTAATATTAGTGCAGAAATTTTAAAGGGTTTAAAAACATATAAAAAAGAGGTTAAAACAAATAAATTTCCTAGCTCGAAGTATTGGTATAAATGACGGAAATTATAACTTCAGTCATAGACTTAAAAAAAACTTTATTAGATTTAAAAACAAATCATAAATTTCATTTTATTCCTACAATGGGAAATCTTCACTTTGGTCACCTAGAATTGATTGAAAAAGCAACAAAAGAATCAGGAAAAAGTTTAGTTAGTATTTTTGTGAACCCACTTCAATTTAATCAAACTTCGGATTTTAACTCTTATCCTAGAACTCTAGAGAGAGACGTAAAGTTTCTAAAAAAAAAGAAAGTTGATTATATTTTCATCCCAGAGGAAAATAATTTTTTAAATGTCATTAATAACCATCCAAAAGTAGCTATAAGAGATCTTAATAAAGTGTTATGTGGAAAAGATAGATTTGGTCATTTTGAGGGAGTTGTTAGTATAATATATATTTTTTTAAAAATAATTAATCCAGATTTTATCTATTTAGGAAAAAAAGATTTTCAACAAATATTAATAATTAAAAAAGTAATTAAGGACTTAAATTTCAAAACTAAAGTAAAAATACTTAAGACTATAAGAGAAAAAGACGGTGTTGCATATTCATCAAGAAATTCAAACCTATCTAAGCTTGAACGAAAAATTTTACCCAAACTTTTTAAGTGTTTGAATACTATTAAAAATGAGATAAATAATAATAAATTTAAAATTAATGATATTAACTCTTTTAAAGAAGATTTAATAAAGTTTGGCTTTAAAAAAGTAAATTATTTAGAAATTCGAAAAGAAGCAAATTTAAACTTAATAAATAGTAAGTTTTCAAAATGTAGGATTTTTGCATCTGTAACGTTATCAAAGACTAGATTAATTGATAATTTAGGTTTGGGTTTCTTGAAAGTTAAAGGAAGTTTAGTAATAAGAGGGAAAAATTAATTTTTGATATAAACATGAACTTCTTCAGCCTGAGCTGTTGAACTATTAGATGATGTTAATGAAAGTCGCTCTCCAGGCACTCCCATTTCAACAATCTGTTTTAATACTTCAGCTGCTCTATCTCTTGCCTTTGTTGCAAAACTTGCACCTCCTGTAGGACTTACGGCCACAATCTCAAATCGAGCTGAGGGGTTTTGTTTTAAAGCACTTGAAATAGTTTCAAATAGCCCAGCTGAATAGTCTAAGTTACTATCATCAAATTTTAATATAACTAGAGCATTGTCATAGTTAATTGGTGGGGACTTTGATGATTGACCAGAATTAGTTCCATTGCCCGAGGATGGGGGCGATGAAACAGTATTACCAAAACGTCCAATTTCAACATCAACTGCTAGATTTTTCATATATTGACGTTCATCATTTAAAATGTTGATTTCTCTTGAAATTCTACTTTCTAGTTCATTCATTAATCTATCATAAAGAACCTTTGTCCTTTCAACGTCGTCTCTTAGAACTTTGAGTTGATTGTGATCTTCATCAATTGCTCCAGATATAAAGAAACTTGAGCTAATTGCTTTTTGAAGGTGTCCAATTAATGCAAAATCAGCAGTAACTCTATTATTAACTATTTGAAGATTATTAACGTTGTTTTGAATATCTTCTAATGCTCTTTGTGCGTCATTCCATTGCCCAACTAAAATCGGATTTCCTGGTGTAGTGCCAATTTGAAGCCTTGAACGTATTGCACTAGACAAGCCTTGATAAACTGTAGTCTGCTCTTCAACTAAATCTTTAAATCTAAGGTAGTCATTATTATGAGAAGATATGGCAGTTTGGATACTTGCTAAATCGCCTCTAAATTGATTGATTTTACCTCCAACAAATGTACCAGTCGGCCCTGTATCAGAGTAAGTTTGCTGAGGTGGGGGGGCATATTGAGAAGGTGGAATATATTGCTGTGGTTGAGGTGCAGGTGCAGGCTCTAAACTCACAGAATCATCAATTGTAGGAGGGGTTGCCAAAGTTTCGTCCGATAAAGAGGGAAATATATATTCTTGAACATTTGCACAGGACGAAACAATAAAAACTAAAGTCAAGAGATAAATTTTTTGAAATTTCATATCTAAATAATTTAATTAGGTTACTATTGTAAATTTACTATCACAAGATATAACCCATTAAGCTTCTAAAATAAACTAAAAAAATTTTTTAGTTCATTAATATTGCTATTTTGATTTAACTAAAACTATATATTAAATTTATTTTTTATGGTAAAACAGGCAATAATCAGCGCTCGTGGCTCAATTGGATAGAGCATCTGACTACGGATCAGAGGGTTGGGAGTTCGAGTCTCTCCGAGCGCGCCATTTGAAAAAATAATACTTTTTTTTAAATTCTTTAATACTACCTGTTGACAATAATCAGCTTTAAATTACTATATGTAGTATCAACTAATTTAACTCTTTTTGGAAAAAATACATGACTAAAGTACAAACTGCTGAAGTTTTAGATATTAAAATTAGCACTAATCAAGTAGAGAAAGATCTAAAAAATTCATATGATGGTAAAAAAAAACTGCCATTAAGAAAAAAAACATTAGATGATATCAAGCCTGATTATGAAAGGGATAAATATTTAACTGATTTTGGAAAAGCAACTCTTGTTGATAGGTATTTACTTCCTGGGGAGAAATTTCAAGATATGTTTGTAAGAGTTACAAAGCAGTATTCAGATGATTATGAGCATGGATTAAGAATATATGATTACATTTCTAAACTTTGGTTTATGCCTGCAACGCCAGTCCTTTCCAATGGTGGAGCTAAAAGAGGGCTGCCAATCTCGTGTTTTTTAAATTCAGTAAGCGACAGTTTAGACGGTATTTTATCAAAATGGGGGGAAAATGTATGGTTAGCTTCTAACGGTGGAGGAATTGGAACTTATTGGGGTGATGTTCGTTCGATTGGAGAAACAGTTAAAGGCACTGGTCAAACTTCTGGAATCATACCCTTTGTTAGAGTGATGGATTCTTTGACCTTGGCAATATCACAAGGTTCACTTCGAAGAGGCTCTGCTGCTTGTTATTTAGATGTTCACCATCCAGAAATTGAGGAATTTTTAGAAATAAGAAAACCCTCTGGGGATTTTAACAGAAAAAGTTTAAATCTTCATCATGGTATAAATATTACTGATGACTTTATGAACTGTGTTAAAAATAATAAAGAATTTTCATTAAAAAGTCCTAAAAATAATGAAGTTTTAAAAAAAGTAAATGCTAGAGAGCTCTGGCAAAAAATTCTTGAAACTAGAATGCAAACTGGAGAGCCTTACTTAGTTTTTATAGATACAGTTAATAAAACTATGTCAAAGCATCAAAAAGAACATGGGTTAAAAGTTACCACATCAAACCTTTGCAGTGAAATAATGCTTCACACTGGTAAAGATCATAAAGGAAATGAAAGAACTGCTGTTTGTTGTTTATCTTCAGTTAATTTAGAAAGGTGGAATGAGTGGAATGATGATCCAAAATTTATCGAAGATATAATGAGATTTTTAGATAATGTCTTAGATGATTTTATAAAAAGAGCTCCGAAAGCGATGAGCAATGCAGTTTATTCAGCTATGAGGGAGAGATCGGTTGGTTTAGGGGCAATGGGTTTTCATTCTTTTTTACAAAAAAATAATATACCTTTTGAAAGTCCATTAGCTAAAAGCTGGAATATGAAGTTTTTTAAACATATTAGAAAGGAAGCGGATAAAGCATCATTATTGCTTGCCCTCGAAAGGGGAGCATGTCCTGATGCAAGAGAAAAAGGTATAAAAGCAAGATTTAGTCACAAAATGGCAATTGCACCTACAGCATCAATTAGTATAATTTGTGGTGGAACAAGTGCATGCATTGAGCCAATACCTGCAAATATTTATACACATAAAACTTTATCTGGATCTTTTACAGTTAAGAATAAATATCTAGAGAAATTATTAGATGAGAAAAATATTAATAATGAAGATGTATGGCAGTCAATTATAGAAAATGAAGGTTCGGTATTACATTTAAAAGAATTAAATGATCAAGAAAAAAATTGTTTTAAAACAGCTTTTGAAATTGATCAGAGGTGGGTTGTTGAATTTGCTTCAGATAGAACTCCTTTTATTTGTCAAAGTCAGTCAATAAATCTTTTTTTATCGTCTGATATTGATAAATGGGACTTAATGATGCTCCATTGGAAAGCCTGGGAAAGTGGAGTGAAAAGCCTTTATTATTGTCGCTCTAAATCAATTCAGAGGGCTAGTTATGCTGGAGTAGAAGCTGATAATACTAAAGATTGGCCTCAAAAGTCGCTTAAATCTGAAAATAAAGCTGATTATGACGAATGTTTATCCTGTCAGTAGAAATGCATAGTTAAAAGGGATTGAAATGGATGATATAATAAAATTAAAAAATAAAGTTGGTTTGTTAACTCCTTCACATTCTTATAAGCCTTTCAGATATCCATGGGCTTACGACTTTTGGAAAAGACAACAACAAGTTCATTGGATGCCTGAAGAAGTTCCTCTAGGAGAAGATTGTAAGGATTGGGTTTCAAAATTAAATGACGGTGAAAGAAATTTATTAACTCAGATATTTAGATTTTTCACGCAATCAGATGTTGAAGTAAACGATAATTATATGGAAAATTATTCACAAGTTTTTAAACCCACAGAAGTAAAAATGATGATGGCTGCATTTTCCAATATAGAGACAGTTCATATAGCTGCTTATGCTTTACTATTAGAGACTATAGGAATGCCAGATACAGAGTTTTCTGCATTTTTAGATTATAAAGAAATGGCTGATAAACATGATTACATGCAAAATTTTAATGTTGATTCCAATGAAGAAATAGCAAAAACGCTTGCAATGTTTGGGGGATTTACGGAAGGATTACAATTATTTGCAAGTTTTGCAATGTTATTAAATTTTCCAAGATTTAATAAAATGAGAGGTATGGGTCAAATCATAACCTGGTCAGTAAGAGACGAATCATTGCATTGTGAAGGCATGATAAGGCTGTTTCACGAGTTTACTAAAGAAACAAAATGTTTAACAAATTCGGTTAAAAAAGATATTTTAAATTGCTGTGAAACTGTTGTCCAACTTGAAGATAATTTTATAGATTTAGCTTTCGAAATGGGTTCTGTAGAGGGAATGAATCCTGATGATATTAAAAAATACATAAGATATATAGCTGATTGGCGTTTGAAGCAGTTGAAATTAGATCCAATTTTCAATATCAATGAACATCCCTTACCTTGGCTTACAGAAATATTAAATGGTGTTGAGCATGCTAATTTTTTTGAGGCTAGAGCAACTGAATATTCAAAAGTTGCAACTAAAGGGTCTTGGGAGGGCAAAAATGGTGTTTGGAATCATTTTGATAAAAAAATAAGAATAGTGAAATAAATTAAGAATTAATTATTTTTTTCAATGTAAATAGATTGAGATGGAAAGGCAAATGCAGCTTTATTCTTTTCAACTATTTCTTTTATTTTGACTGCAAGTTTGTCTTTAGCAAGAAGCCAATCATCATAATTATTTGTAACAATAAAACATCTAACTAATATATCAATTGAGCTAGCAGAGAATTGATCAATCCTAACTATAGCTGGTGTACTATCGGAGACTTTAAACACTTTAGTTTCAGATTCTATAAAACTTTTAATATCATTTCTTACATCTTTTAACTGTTTTACCGTACTTACGTATTCTAAGCCTATGATCCAATTTATTCTTCGGTTTGTTATCTCGGATATATTTGTTACGGCATTTTCCGCAAATTGAAAATTTGGAATTGTACATAATGATTTGTCAAACTTCCTAACTGATGTTGAACGAAAACTAATTTTTTCAACCACGCCCTCAATTACGTTTTCAACCATGATTACGTCACCAACTTTAAATCTTTTTTCAATTAAAACTAGAATCCCAGATATTAAATTTTTAAATAAATCTTGTGCGCCAAGTGCTACTGCTACTCCAAACAATCCAAGACCGGCGATAATAGGTCCAATTTTAATTCCCCATAATTCTAGAACAGCAGTAAGTCCCAAAAGAATAATAAGGATTCTTGTTGCACTGGTTAACCAATTTAATAAATCTTTTGATAATACATCTTCAATTTTTTTTATCAAAAAAGATGTAGGCTCAATAATTTGATGAAAGAACCAAAAAATTAGTATAGTCACTAAAGATCGATTTATGTTTTCAAAAAATACTGCGGTTCTATCTTCAAAACTCACAAATGAAATTGCAAGAAAAAACCCTACAACTACTGGAAAAAATTTTGCTGGTCCATTCAGTGCTAAAACAAGTTTGCTATCAAAATTATTACTTGTTAAAGCAACAAACTTTTCAATTTTAGAAATTAGTATTTTTGAAAAAAAACTTCTTAGGAAAAAAAATAAGAGAAAAATAAGTAGAGCTAAAACTATTTCACCATAGTTAGCACCACTTATTCCTTTATTCATAAAATTTCTAAAATAATCTAAAATATTTTCTATTTGCATTTGAAAGAAGATTTCCTTATTGAATATTTTCCATATTATTTATTAAATTAAGACATTCATCTTTATTAAACCCTTCATTTATTAACTTATTTATAACTTTAAATTTGTATTTTTTGTCTCTTTTTTTCCATTCCTTATCAAAAATTAATAAATCCTTTTTTTTACAATAGGTCTGTAATAATTGATAATCAAGTCCTTCATCTTTTTTTAGTTTACTTATTTCCTGATCAATTAGTAGGCTTTCAAACTGATCTTTTTTTAAAATTAAATAAATTTTTTTTAAAGAAGTACCTTTATTTATAAGGTTATTAATTCTATAAGAAATCTGATCTTCCTCATTAATAACTTTCATTTTAGTAAATTTCTTTATTAGAAAGTCAACATTTTTTGTTAATTCAATTTTTTCATCATAATTCATTTTTTTGTTTGAAAAGTCTTTCCAAATCTTCCTTATCAAAATATTTTTAAATTTATTTTTAGTCACAGTATACTTCGAAAGATAAAAAATACTGTATTTTTCAAGAGAACTTATAAGACTTTGTATATTTTTCATAAATAATATGGTTAAAGTATGAAATTATATTATGTAAAAATAAAAGGAAGTAAATTTTAAATGACAAATAAAAAAGTTTTACAAACAAGGGATTTTAGTAATTTTAATTTTTTAGGTTTTTACACATTATACATTAAAGAAATTAAAAGGTTTTTGAACGTTGGAGCTCAGACACTCATAGCACCTGCTGTAACAACTTTACTTTTTTATGGAATATTTTCAATAGCACTTGGAAGGAATGCCTATCAGATTAACAATTATAGTTTTTCTGAATTTTTAGCTCCAGGTCTTATTTGTATGGCAATTTTACAAAATTCATTTGCAAATACTTCATCTTCTATTTTAATTTCAAAGGTTCAAGGTAATATAGTAGATATTTTAATGCCTCCTATTTCGGAATCAGAGTTAACCTTTGCTTTTGCTTTGGGAGGAATTACAAGGGGTTTAATGGTTGGATTAGTTGTGGCTTTTACGATTTATTTTTTTGTACCATTTAAGATTCATAGTTTGTTCTATGTTATATTTTTTTCAATTGCTTCAGCCTTGTTTTTATCATTACTTGGTATTTTTTGTGGTGTTTGGTCATTGAAATTTGATCACATGGCAGCAATAACTAATTTTATAATAACACCACTAACTTTTTTATCTGGAACGTTTTATTCAATAAATAGATTGCCAGAGTTTTGGCAATTATTTGCGAAGTTCAATCCTTTTTTTTACATGATTGACGGACTAAGATATGGATTTTTAGGTATAAATGATGCTAATTTAAATGTTGGAATTATGATGTTAGTTTTAGGAAATATATTTTTTATTTTTCTTTGTATGTATATGTTTAGAAAAGGCTATAGGTTAAAAAGTTGATAAAAGAAGGAGTTTTACCAGTATATAATTCTGCAGATTTATCTTTTGATCATGGTGATGGCGTGTATCTCTATACTGAAGATGGAACCAGATATTTAGATTTTACAAGTGGTATTGGAGTGACTTGCCTTGGTCATAGTCATCCTGCTTTGGTTTCTGCATTAAGAGATCAAGCAGGTAAATTATGGCATTGTTCAAATCTTTTTAAAATTAAGGGTCAAGAAACTGTAGCTAAAAAAATTGTTGAACATTCATTTGCTAATAATGTTTTTTTTTGTAATTCAGGGGCTGAGGCAGTTGAGGCTGGGATTAAAGCAATAAGAAAATATTTTTTTGTAAATAATCCAAAGAAAAATAAAATCATTTGCGTTAATAATGCTTTTCATGGTCGAACTCTTGGTGCTATTGCTGCTGCAGGTCAAAAAAAAATGTTAGAGGGTTTTAATCCGCACTTGAAAGGCTTTGATCATGTTGAGTTTAACAATTTAGATAAATTAGAAAAAAAAATAGATGAAAACACAGGTGCAATTCTAATTGAAACTGTGCAAGGTGAAGGAGGAGTCACTCCAGCAAAAAAAGAATATTTAGTTGGATTAAAAAATATAGCAAAAAAAAGGAATTTATTATTATTTTTTGATGAAGTTCAATGTGGAATTGGAAGAACAGGAAAGTTTTTAGCAGTTGATTGGGTAAAGAGTTTAGAACCAAATATTGTAGCAATAGCAAAAGGAATAGGAGGGGGGTTTCCATTAGGAGCTTTATTATTAGATAAGAAAGTTTCTAAGGTGATGACCCCTGGTTCTCATGGTTCAACTTTTGGCGGTAACCCACTCGGGATGGCTGTAGCGGAAGTTGTTTTAAATTATGTTTTAAAAGATGAATTTTTAGATCATGTAAGATTTATAGGTTATAATTTAAGAAAAAAGTTGAATGATGATATTGTAAAGAAATATCCTAAATTAGTTTCAGGAGTAAGAGGTATAGGTTTAATGATCGGTTTAGAGGCAGTTGTTGAAAACGAAATGCTAATAAAATCATTAAGAAACCAAAGGTTGCTAACTGTAAAGGCAGGACAAAATGTTATTAGAATGTTACCACCGTTAATCCTTGAAATGAAACATGTAGAAGAAGCAATTAGTAAAATAGATAAAGCTTTTTCAGAACTAATATAAAGCCCATGAATTTGAGACATTTTCTAGACATAGATTTAATTGATTCTGATACAATTAAACATTTAATAAATTTAGGTCACAAATTAAAAAAGACAAAAAAAAATAAAAAATTTTTACATAAGAAAATTTTAGGAATGATTTTTGAAAAACCTTCAACTAGAACAAGATTATCATTTGAAATTGGAATGAAAGAATTAGAGGGAGAAGTTGTTGTTTTAGATCAAAATGAAACACAATTAGGACGAGGAGAATCTATTCAGGATACAATTAGGGTTATGAGTAAATACGTACATATAATTATGTATAGAGGTTTCAGTGAAGAAAGACTAAAAGAAATAGTTAAATCTTCTGAAGTACCAATAATTAATGGCCTTACAGATAAAAGTCATCCTTGCCAGATTATGGCAGATTTAATGACCTTAGAGGAGAAATTTAGTTCTTTAAATGATTTAACAATAGTATGGATTGGTGATGGAAATAATGTATGTAACTCTTGGATACATGCAAATAAGCATTTTAATTTTAAATTAAAAATAGCCACTCCAAAGGGATATGAGCCCGATAAAAAACAAATAAGAAATATAAATAACTTTGGTAAAAGTATAGAAATCTATAATGATCCTTTTGAAGCGGTTGATAAGGCAGATGTATTAATAACCGATACTTGGGTTTCGATGGGAATGAAAGATGCAGTGGAAAGAAAAAAAAAATTTAAAAAATTCCAAGTAAATGAAAAACTAATGAGTTATGCAAAAAAAAATGCTTATTTTCTTCATTGTCTTCCTGCACATAGAGGTAATGAAGTTTCTGCAGAGGTAATCAATGGACCTCAATCATTAGTATGGGAAGAAGCTCATAATAGACTTCATGTTCAGAAAGCAATCCTTTTATGGTGTATGTATATGGATGGTTAAACATTATTTATTAAAAGTACTCTTAACAATTTTTTGCCTAGTTTTCTTAAACGTTAATGAATTATATTCATTTGATAAAATTAAACTACGTTTCAAAAATATTAATATTGAAAACTCGATAAGGAAACAAAATCAAGATGTGTACTCCAAAAAATTAGTCAATTTTTTAAACAGTTATTTCTCAGACAAAGGGCAAATGAAGAATTTCGTACTAAATGTTTCATTAGATAAATATAATGTAATAGTAAGAAAGCCGAATGAACAAGAAAAAGATAAAAGTTTTTTTAATAAAAAAGAAGCAAGAATTTATTTGCATAAGACAATAGTATCATTTGAAGCCAGAGATATGAGTAAGAAAAAATTAATTGCTTCTTCAGAATTAAAAATTTCAGAATTTAAAAAAATTAATAAATTTGTAGGTTTAAAAGAAAGAAAAAAAATTAATTCTGAACTTTCAAAAATGATAGAAAAAACTTTGGGAAAAGAATTAAGGAGGATAATGCTTTTAAAGCTTGGAGACTTTATTATCCCAAATTAAGTTCTCCAGAATGTTGGAGATAAAAGTATAAGTACAGGATATAGTTCCAACCTTCCAACTAACATAGCAAATGATAAAAATATTTTTGAAAAATTACTTAATCCAGAATAATTACTACTTGGACCAATTAATTCACTTAAACCAGGACCAACATTTGCTAATGCAGCAGCAGAACCTGATAGTGCAGTGATTATATCTAGACCATCAAAAGCTAATATTAATGTTAAAACACTAAAAACAACAATATAAAGAAAAAAAAATCCAGTGACAGAAGTTAGGATTTCTGTATTTATCGGTTTTGAATTATATGTTGGAATGAAGACTCCCCTTGGTTGGATCATTTTTTTGATCAAAGAGAAAGTATTATTTAAAAGTATCTGCAATCTAAATATTTTTAAACCGCAGCTTGATGATCCTGAACATCCTCCAATGAGCATAAAAAAAAGAAGGATTAATGTTGTAAAACTTCCCCAAATACTAAAATCGTATGTACTAAAACCACTTCCTGTTGTAATTGAAACGATACTAAATGAAGAAATTCTTAATGCTTGAAAGAAACTCACTTCATAATATTTTTGCAACCAGAATGTAAAAAGAATTACTAAACTTAAAATTAAAAAAAAGAAAAAACGTACTTGAGAGTTTTTTAGGATTTCTAAAAATTTTCCTTTTGTAAATTGGAATAAAAGTAAAAAGGGAAGAGAAGATAAAAACATAAAGAAAATTGTTACTATTTCTATATAAATAGAATTAAAATGACCAATAGACATATCTTTAGTTGAAAACCCACCAGTTGCTATTATTGTCATTGCATGTGCAATGCCGTCAAACATATTCATTCCTGACATAACTAAAAAAACAAAGCAAAAGGCGGTTAAAACTAAATATATAACTCCAATTCCTGAGGCAATTGTTACTGTTCTAGGAAGCACCTTGTCATCCTTAGCACTAAATTCAGCTCTAAATAATTGCATTCCTCCTACCTTAAGCATGGGAAAAACTGCTATTGCAATTACAATTATTCCTATTCCTCCTAACCATTGCAACATTGATCTCCATATCAAAATTGATCTTGGTGTTTCATCAAGGTTTTTCATAACTGTTGCGCCTGTGGTTGTTATGCCCGACATAGATTCAAAGAATGCATCAATGAAAGAAAGTTGAGTTGAACCTAAATAAAAAGGTAATGCACCAACAAATGTTAAAATAATCCAACAAAAAAAAGTTAGAAAAAAAGCTGATAATACACTAACTGATCCTCTCTTATTTTTAAAAACAAAAGAAACATTAAATCCAATAAAAAAACAAAAAGAAGAAATTGTCAGAAAAACAACCCAGTTACTTCCGTTATCCATTAAGTCAATTGAGATAGGAACTAACATATATGCCGCAAAAAAGATTAATAAATTTCCTACAACAAATAATGAGGAACGAAAATCAGTCATATTTAATTTATTATTTTTTCTGAATTTGGAATATCAAGAGAGAATGCAGGAATTTTAACTTCAAAATTTGGTCCATCAATATTTTTCATGAAATAGCTTCCATGCATTAAACCAGAACTTGTATGGAGAGGAGTTCCACTTGTATATTCAAATGATTCTCCTGGAGCTAAAACTGGTTGTTCTCCAACTACACCTTGCCCTTCTACTTCTTTAGTCGTTCCATTCGCATCTATAATTTTCCAATATCTGCTTATAAGTTTAACTGTGTCTTTACTTTTGTTTTCAATCTTAACTTGATATGCCCACAAAAATGAACTTTCAGATGGCTCTGAATGTTCTTCAAGATAAATTGATTGAACTGAAACTTTTATATTGTGGTGTTCTTTTTTCATAAAATTAAGTAAAACTAGTATTAATATCATCTATTAAATCTTCATCGTCTTCCAAGCCGACTGACAGTCTAATCAAATTTTCGGTTATACGTAAACTTTTTTTTTCACTTTTATCTAATCTATGATGTGTAGTTGTATAAGGATGTGTTATCAAAGATTTTGTATCACCTAGATTGTTTGATATATCAATTACTTTTAAATTATTTATGAATTTGAATGCTGCTTGCTTAAGAGTCTCTTTATTTTTCTTTTTTATTTCAAAAGAAACAATAGTACCACCACTTTTCATTTGTTTTTTTGCTAATTTGTATTGACTGAATTTTTTTGACCAAGGATAATAAATATTACATATGTTTTTATTTTTTTCTAAGAACTTAACAATTTTTTCAGTATTGCTTACTTGTTTTTTTATTCTTAATTCAAGGGTATCAAGACTTTTTAATAAAATCCATGCATTAAAAGGACTAATTGAGGGACCAGTATTCCTAATAAATGGTTTTATAATTTCATTACAAAACTTATTAGTTCCTAAGATTGCTCCACCAAGAACTCTTCCTTGACCATCAATGTGTTTGGTTGCTGAATACATAACTATATCTGCGCCATGCTCTATTGGTTTTTGTAGTACAGGTGATGCAAAAACATTATCCACAATAACTTTTGCACCTATTTTATGAGCCAATTTTGAAACATGCTTTATATTAATTATTTCTAAACATGGATTTGATGGAGTTTCAAAGAAAACTAATTTAGCTTTTTTTTTGAGAGCATCTTCCCATTGATTTAGATCTGTTGCATCTATTAAATCTACTTTGATTCCATAATTTGGTAGTAATTTAGTAATTATATAATGACAACTACCAAATAAAGCTCGACTTGAAACAACTCTATCTCCTGCATTTAATTGAGACATGAAGATAGTAAAAACAGCAGACATTCCAGTTGCAGTTGCCCAGCAATTTTCTGCTCCTTCTAAAAGCGCAAGTTTTCTTTGGAAGGCTTCAACTGTAGGATTTCCAAATCTTGAATACATATATTTCTTTTGTTTTTCTTTAAAACAAGCCTCTGCCTCTTCTGCTGATTCATATACAAACCCAGAGGTTAAGAAAAGAGCTTCACTTGTTTCATTAAATGATGTCCTATTTAATCCACCGCGAATAAGATTAGTATTTACACCAGTTTTTTTTTTATTTTTTTATTCAAATTTTTTAATATAATTATAGTTTGATTTTTAATATATTTATTCTAAAAATTGACATAAATATATATTATTTTAGGAGGAAACTAAATTTGATAAAATTTTTTTTTATAATAATTTTGATGTCATTGACTTTTACTGGCGATTCCTTCTCAAGAGAACTTTCTATTGAACAACTAGAGGAAAGAAAAAAAGCTGACATTGAAAGAGAGAAAAAAAGAAAAGAGAGAGGATCAAAAGAATTTTCAACTGAAATAATATTATCGACAGAAATTATTTTTTTAACTAAGGAAAGAATGATTCCTCCATCACTATCTAATTTAGATCCAATTTTAAATGATGAAGGTTTTTATGGTATAAAATTAGGCATTGAAGATAATTTAACAACAGGTCGCTTTTTAGGTCATGATTATAAGGTAAAATTTATTCAAGTTGCTTTAGATGAAGATCTAAAATCTGAATTTTTAAAACTTGTTGAGAAGGGTTATAAATATTTTATTTTAGATCTTAATACTGATGAGATTTTAGAACTTTCTAAAATAGATAACACTCAAGAAATATTATTTTTTAATGTCCGTTCTATGGAAAACAAACTAAGAAACAATGAATGCAAAAGTAATATTTTACACATCGCTCCTTCACACAATATGCTTGCAGATGGATTGACACAGTATCTTGTTAAAAAGAACTGGAAAAAATGGTTTTTGGTAACCGGTCCTGACAAGAATGATAAACTTTTTTCAGATGCTTTAAAGAAATCAGCCAAAAAATTTAAAATAAAAATTAAAGAAGAGAGAGTTTGGAATTTTACTTCAGACTTAAGAAGAACTGCTCAAAAAGAGGTTCCTAAATTTACTAAGGGAGTTAAATATGATGTTTTAGTTGTTTCTGATCTTAAAGGCGAATTTGGTGAGTATCTGTTGTTTAGAACCTGGGATCCAAAAATAGTAGTTGGAACCCAAGGACTTGTTCCTACTTCTTGGCATAGAACACATGAGCAGTGGGGTGCAACACAAATGCAAAATAGATTCAGAAGGAATAGTGGAAGGTGGATGACACCAGTCGATTATTCTGCTTGGGTAGCTGTCAGGTCAATTGGTGAAGCTGTGACCAGAATAAAAAGTAATGAAGTCGAAAAAATAAGAAATTTTTTATTAAGTAAGGAATTTGGTATTGGTGCGTACAAAGGATTAAAAGTATCATATAGAAAGTGGAATGGTCAATTAAGGCAACCTATACTAATAGCATCAGCCCGTTCAATGGTATCTGTATCGCCTCAAGAGGGTTTTCTTCATCCCACCAGTGAATTAGACACATTAGGATATGATGAACCTGAATCTTCTTGTAAATTTCAATAGATATTATTAAATTAAAGACATGAGAAATTTTTTTTTAACTTTATTTTTATTTTTTATCGCAAATTTTATTTCTTTTGAGAAACTAAATGCAAACTTAGCCTATGTAACTAATGAAAAAGATAACACTGTAAGTGTTATAGATATTAAGAAAAAGAAAGTTATTAAAACTGTTAAAGTTGGCCAACGACCAAGAGGAATTATTTTATCAAAAGATGAAAAGTTGGTATTAATCTGTGCTTCAGACGATGATAGAGTTGAGGTTCGTGCAGCAGAAACTTTAAAACTTAAGTATTATTTGCCATCTGGACCAGATCCTGAGCTTTTTATTTTGTCTCCTGATGGTGATATTTTATATATAGCCAATGAAGACGATGCTATGGTGACGGTTGTTGACATGACTGATAAAATGATTATTGATGATATCCCTGTGGGAGTTGAACCTGAGGGAATGGGATTAACAAATGATGGAAGTGTTTTAGTTAATACATCTGAAACTACTAATATGGCTCACTTTATTAATACAAATAATCTGGAAATTTTTGAGAATGTTCTTGTTGACCAAAGACCTAGAGTAGCAATCTTTACCCCCGACGACAAAGAAGTATGGGTGTCAGCTGAAATTGGAGGAACTGTTAAAGTTATTAACCCTGACAACAGAGAAGTGACCAATACAATAAATTTTGAAATACCTGGAGTAAATGATGAAAGTATTCAGCCGGTTGGAATGCGTCATACTAATGATGGTAAATATACATTTGTTGCATTGGGTCCAGCAAATAGGATTGCTGTAATTGATCAAAAAACCAAAAAAGTTATAAAATATTTATTAGTTGGTCAAAGAGTTTGGCAATTGGGTTTTAGTTCTGATCAAAAAACATTATTAAGTACTAATGGGGTAAGTAATGATGTATCTTTTATCGATGTAGAGAAGTTAAAGGTAACAAAATCAGTGAAAGTTGGACGATTTCCCTGGGGTGTTGCAATATCATCTAACTAGAAAACTATGTTAGCATTAGATATTAATAAGGTAAGCCATGATTTTGGAAGCTTTCGTGCATTAGATAATGTATCAATTCAAATTAAGCCTGGAGACTTTACAGTACTTCTTGGTTTAAATGGTGCAGGTAAAACTACCCTATATTCATTAATAACAAGGCTTTATGATAATAAAACAGGTTCAGTTAAAATATATGGATTTGATGTAAGGAAGGAATCTTCTAAAGCTTTAAAAAATATTGGTGTAGTGTTTCAACAACCGACATTAGATATGGATTTAAGCGTTGAAGAAAATCTCCATTATCATTCAGCTCTTCATGGTATCTCAAAAAATGAGTCAAGTAAAAGAATCATAGAAGAAACAAAAAGAATAAAGTTGTTTGAAAAAATTAAATCTAAAGTTAGATCTCTTTCGGGTGGACAGAAAAGAAGAGTTGAAATCGCAAGGTCTTTGCTTCATAAGCCTAAACTACTTTTATTGGATGAACCTACAGTGGGATTAGATATAGACTCTAGACAGATGATTTTAAAACACGTAAAAGAGTTGTGCAAAAAGAATAATTTAGCAGTTTTATGGGCAACACATTTAATAGATGAGATTGATAAGGGAGAAAAAGTAATAATTATAGATAAAGGTAAAGTTTTAGAAGCTGGTGAGGTTGGAAAAATTACAAAAAAAACTAAAGCAAAAAATATCAGAGAAGCTTTTAATAATTTGGTGAAAATATAAATGGGATTAATCATATATATTAGGTGTTTTAATGGTATAGTCTTAAGGGAAGCATTGAGATTTATTCACCAAAGGGAAAGATTTTTTTCAGCACTTGTAAGGCCATTAGTATGGCTTGGAATTTTTGCAGCTGGTTTTAGGTCTGTACTTGGAGTTGCTATAATACCTCCTTATGAAACATATATTACCTATGAGGTTTATATAGCACCAGGATTAGTTGCTATGATTCAATTATTTAATGGAATGCAGAGTTCCCTATCCATGGTATATGACAGAGAGATGGGGAGTATGAAAACTATGCTAGTTAGTCCTATTCCAAGATGGTTTTTAATTGTTTCAAAGTTATTAGCAGGAGTTTTTGTTTCTGTTCTTCAGGTATATGCATTTTTATTGATCGCATCTTTTTGGGATATTATACCTCCAATTAGTGGATATTTTACGATTCTGCCTGCTTTAATTTTTTCTGGTTTAATGCTTGGTGCCTTAGGAATGTTTTTGTCTTCAGCAATCAAACAATTGGAAAATTTTGCCGGTGTTATGAACTTTGTAATTTTCCCAATGTTTTTTGCATCATCAGCATTGTATCCCTTATGGAAGATTGAAGAAACAAGTGAATGGTTATATTATGTTTGTTTTTATAATCCATTTACTTATGCAGTGGAAACAATAAGATTTGCTTTATATTCACAATTTAATTTAGAATACTTTTTGGGAATATGTGCTTTTTCTTTTTTGTTTTTAACACTAGCTATAATAGGTTATGATCCATCCAGAGGATCAATGCAAAAAAAAGGAGGAAAGTAGTGGCTTTATTATTAAGTATAATTTTTGCAGTTTTAATGTTTCTACCAAATTTAAATATTATTGCAAAAGGGGATTTAGCTATCAGGTCTAAAAAAATTGAACTAAAACTGGGTTCAGATAAAAGTGATTATGACATGTCTAATAAGGTTTTCAATTTAGAAACTGGTAAAGCATATAGATTAGAAATTTCGAGCATGGGATTTAAAGAGTATGAATTCGAAGCTGAGGATTTTTTTAAAAATATTTGGATTAGAAAAATTGAGATTGAAGGAGTTGAAATTCAAGCACCAGTTATAAATGAAATTGAATTTGAACGAGAAGGTGAAATAGAAATTAACTTTGTTCCTATTCGAACTGGAGAGTTTGATTTTGAAATTGAAGGTCTTCAAAACAAAGGAATGACAGGAAAATTTATCATAAAATAAAAACATTAAGGAGAAAAAAAATGAATTTTAAAATAATAAGTGTCTTTTGCTTAGTAATTTTTTTTAAAAGTTTTGTAATAGCCGCACCACCAGAAATCGCTCCGAAAAAGTGGCCATGCGATCAAGTTTATAATCCAAAGCTTGATTTAAAAGCTTTATGGCAAGGTCCAGAAATTAATGATTCACTCAAGAATTGGTGGAAAGATGATGATGTAATTGAAGTAGTCTCAAAATTATCTGATCCTATATTGCCTGAAGAGAACGGAACTAAATTAATTGAAGATTTTGCAAAAAAATATACTTATTTTGGAATTTTGAAAAAGAAAGAGCAGAAAATAAAATTAATTAATCTTTTTTCTGGTTTATATCAAAAAGCAGCTGATAGAAGAAATCGTCAGTATGTTGGTATTATAAAGTTTGTTGAAAGACAAGATACAATAAGAAAAACTATTGGAAGCTCTTCAAAAAAATTAAGAGAATTAAGAAAAAATAATGTTAGTCAAGAAGATCCTGAATTTCTTAAATATTCATCTCAGATGGAGTGGAATACAAGAGTTTTTGATCAAAGAACTAGATTAACTGAATATGTTTGTGAAGAGCCTGTTTTTCTTGAACAAAGAATAGGTTATCAGGCCAGAAAAATATTAACTTATTTAAAATAAATTTTTATTTAATTATGAATTTTTCATGAACATTAGAATCATTCTTTGTTAAGAATTGATTATTAATATAACACCTAAGCTCATTTTTTGAGTGAAACACAAACCATAAAAGGAGAAAAATTATGGCTTGGACTAAACCAATGATTTCTGAGATCTCTGTAGGTCTTGAAATCAATTCATATGCTTGCGCTGAGAAGTAATTCTTAGTTAAAGCTATATCCCCTAGGGCTAATTTGTCTTAGGGGGTTTTTTTTAAAAGGTAAATATTAGTGTTGAAAGTTTTGGTATTAGGTTCTGCAGCTGGTGGAGGATCTCCTCAGTGGAATTGTAACTCTGTTGTTAGTAAAGCAGTAAGAAATAAACAGAAAGGAACATCAATTAGAACCCAATCTTCTATTGCTGTGACCGTAAATGGTGAAGAATGGTTCTTATTTAATGCATCCCCCGATTTAGGTTCTCAAATTATTAATAATAAGCAAATGCATCCTAAAAAAGATTTAAGACATAGTCCTATTAGTGGTGTAGTTTTAACTAATGGAGATGTTGATCATGTTGCTGGTTTGTTAAGTTTAAGAGAAAGGCAAAATTTAGCAGTTTACGCCCATAAGAGGGTTCATTCTGTATTAAAGGATAATTCAATCTTTAATGTATTGAATCCAGATTATGTTGATAGAAGAGAAATGACTATGAATAACGAATTTGAATTAAAAAATAAGTCAAATAAAGGTGTTGGGATCTTAGTTGAGGCATTTGAAGTTCCTGGAAAGATTGCTTTATGGTTGGAAGATGAGTCAAAGGGTGAAAACTTTGGAACTCAGGAAGGTGATACGATTGGTCTTAAAATTTCTTCAATTACAGATAAAAAAAGTTTTTATTATATACCTGCATGTGCAAAAATGACTGATGAGCTACAAAAAAGATTAGATGGGTCAAGCTTGATATTATTTGATGGCACTTTATGGGTAAATGATGAGATGGCCTCAAGTAAAGTTGGCGAAAAAACAGGTCAAAGAATGGGTCATATGAATAATTCTGGTCCAGATGGTACTATGAACGCATTTAAAAATATTGATGTTAAAAGAAAAGTATTTATACATATAAATACTACTAATCCAATATTGTTGGAAGACTCTTCTGAGAGAAAAGAAGTAGAAACAAATGGATGGGAAGTAAGTTTTGATGGAATGGAGTTAGAAATATGAAAAATTTGAAATATGTAGAAACTAATGATCATAGTAAACCATGGACAAGAAAAGAGTTTGAGAATGAATTGAGAAATATTGGTAAAGAACGATATCATGATAATTGTAGGTTTCATCACTTGTTACACAATGGAATGTTAAATAAAGGTCAAGTTCAAGCATGGTCTCTAAATAGATATTATTATCAAATTAATATCTCCATAAAGGATTCAGCATTGATGTCGAGAATTAAAAACCCTGAATTAAGAAGGAAATGGATACATAGGATACTAGACCATGATGGTCGTAAAGATGATGAAGGCGGAATTGAAAGATGGTATAAGCTAACTGATGGTTTGGATCTTGAAAAAGATTATGTAAAGTCTACGGATGGTATTCTTCCTGCGACAAGGTTTGCGGTAGATGCTTATGTGAATTTTGTAAAAGAAAAGTCTTTATTAGAAGGTGTGACATCTTCATTAACTGAATTATTTGCTCCTAAAATACATAAAGAAAGAATATCCGGAATGTTAGAAAATTATAATTTCATTAATGACAGCACTATGGCTTATTTTAAAAAAAGAGTTGACCAAGCTACAGACGATGCTGATTTTGTTTTAAATTATGCATTAGATAATGCTCATTCAAGAGCGCAGCAAGAATCAGTTTGTAACGCTTTGAAATTCAAGACGGATGTTTTATGGGTAATGCAAGACGCTTTGTATCATGCATATGTTTATGGCAGTGTTCCACCAGGTGCTTTTTTCCCAGAGGATTTTAATGACAGATATATTGATAATAAATGAAAATATTATTCCTAAATTTCCTAAGCATGTTAAATTTAAATATAATAAGCCAAGGAAAGAATGGGTTTTGCTTGCACCAGAAAGGCTTGTCAAACTTGATGATATTGCAGTTGAAATACTTCAATTGGTTGATGGAATGAGAGAAGTAAAAGACATATCTCAGCTCTTAGCGGAAAAATTTTCTGCACCAATTGAGGTAATAAATAAAGATGTGGAAAATATGCTTCAAACTTTAGCAGACAAAGGATTTATAATTTCATGAATGAGATAACAACAAAGAAATATAAAACTATTAAAGAACATGGAATAGAAGCACCATTAGCACTGCTAGCTGAACTGTCTCATCGCTGTCCATTACAATGTCCATATTGTTCAAACCCTGTACAATTAGAGAAAAAAACAGGGGAATTGACAACAGATGAGTGGAAATCGGTTATTGATCAGGCTGTAGAATTGGGTATGCATCAAATACACCTTTCTGGCGGCGAACCGACTGTTAGAAATGATCTAGAAGAAATAGTTGAACATTGTACCAAA
>MDTB01147428.1_pt1 | contig 23310 bp, 25 predicted proteins | sample 811161 | NCBI WGS metagenome assembly MDTB01 (sample SAMN05326650, study PRJNA326480) | marine metagenome | isolation source: seawater | place: Mediterranean Sea | collected 2009
ACTTTTTCATCTTCACCCATTTCTAATGAGTGCTCTGCATAATTTCTACCTACAAAATAGAGATTATGGACCGGAAAGGCGTTTTTTGAACCAATAATTGATAAACGATATGATTTTTTTTTAAACAAAGAATTCATTTTATTATTTTGTTATCAAAATGAAAAATAGACTTATATAATAATGATCAGGCTAAAACCGTTTGTTTTACATCTTTATTTTCATCAACTGAATTATATTTCATCAGATAGTCTGACGCGCTTAGAGCAGCCTTTGCACCCTCGCCCATGGATATAATTATTTGTTTATACGGAACTGTAGTAGCATCTCCGCAGGCAAAAATTCCTTCCTCAGAAGTCTCTCCGTGTTCATTAATAATAATTTCACCATGTTTATTTAATTTAACAACATCCTTTAAAAATTGACTATTGGGAATTAAACCTATTTGTATAAAAACACCCTCCAATCCAACCTCATGTATCTCATTTGAAGAGCGATCTTTATATTCAATTCCTGAAACTTTTCCAGCAATAGAAGCAATTCTTTGGGTTTCTGCATTAGATACTAAAACTATATTATTTTTTTTCTTTACCTGGTCAATTAAAATTTTATCTGCTCTGAAATCCGGCATAAACTCTAAAACCGTTACTTTATTTACTATGCCTGATAAATCAAGCGCTGCTTCTACACCTGAATTACCGCCACCAATTACCGCAACATCCTTTCCCTTAAAAAATGGACCATCGCAATGAGGACAATAGGCTACACCATTACCAAGGTTTTCTTTCTCTCCAGGAACACCCAATTCTTTCCATTTGGCACCGGTTGCAATGATGATTGTTTTTGATTCTATAATTTCACCTGATGATAAGGTTATTGTTTTTAATGTGCTATTTGTAATATCGGTAACTCGTAAGTGTTCTTTTACACTTACATCATAATCTTTTAAATGAGTCTGCATATCATTTGTAAGTTTTGAACCTGTGGTACTTGATACTGATATCAAATTTTCAATTCCCATAGTCTCTTTTACTTGTCCGCCAATTGTCTCAGCAATGAGAGTGGTAGATAGGCCTTTTCTTGCAGTATAAATTGCTGCACTTATTCCTGCTGGTCCTCCACCAATTACAACAACATCTTGCTTTGGAAGCTTCTCAGTTGATTTAGGTTTAATATGAGGATATAATTCCTCAAGTTTTGTAATCAATTTTGCTATATCAGATTTTCCATTTACAAAAATTTCACCATTCAAATATACACATGGCACTCCTTGGATATCTCTTTCATTCATTAGATCAGGGTAAAGCCCCCCGTCAATCATTTCATTACAAACTTTAGGGTTAAGTATTGAAAATTGATTTAATGCCTGAACAACCTCGGGACAATTATGACAACTTAAACTTATGATTGTTTCAAATTTCAAATCGTCATCAATATTGGCTATTGTATCTTTTATAGATTTATCAAGGTTAATTTTGGATCCACCAGATTGTAGAATCGCTAAAATGAGAGAATTAAACTCATGTCCACTTGGGATCCCAGAAAATGATATCCCATTACCCTTGCCATTTACCTCCAGAAAAAATGTTAAGGGACTTCTAGCGTTTCCTTTAAAATCTTTCTCTGAAAATTTTAACTTCTCAGAGACGCTACATATTTCACTTAAAAAAGTTACTAATTCATCGCGTTTATTATATTTCCCAGTTTGGAGAACAAGGTGAACCTCGTTCTCCAAACTACGTGTATAATCTGTAAGAGTTTGTAAAATCTCTTTAGTAATTGAAACGCTACTCATGCTTACAAAGCTATTATATCTTGCCAGATAAATCTAAAGAAGGTGTTAAGGTTTCTTCACCTTCTTTCCATTTTGCTGGGCAAACTTCATCGGGGTTGTTGTAAACATACTGTGCTGCTTTTACTTTTCTGAAAAGTTCTCCTGCATCTCTACCAATACCCTCAGAGGTCATTTCATATGCTTGGATTACTCCTTTTGGATCAACTATAAATGTTGCCCTGTTTGCACGACCTTCGCTTTCTCTTAAAACTTTAAAATTAGTTGAAAGGTGAAATTGATCATCACTTAGCATGGTATATCTAATATTCGCTATTGCATCAGATGATTGTTGCCAAGCTTTGTGAGTCCAATGACTATCTGTGGAGACTGAAAAAATTTCCACACCTAATTTCTCAAATTCTTCATGATAATCTGCTAAATCCGCTAATTCAGTTGGGCAGACGAAAGTAAAATCGGCAGGATAAAAGAAAAAAACAGACCATTTACCTTCAATATCTTTATCTGATACTGAAATGAAGTCTTTTTCGCCTGGTTTATAGGCATCAACCGAAAATGGCACGATTTTCTTATTAATTAATGACATTATTACTCCTTTTTTTATTTTATATACTTGTATGTTTTTTGCATGTACCCGAAAGGGTCATATTTATTTCTTCAACTTTAAAGTTGTGATTATTATTGAATAGTTCTTCAATTTCTTTTTGTGGAAATTCAATATCAATTAAATTTCCACAAATTTTGCATTTCAGATGGTTATGGGGTAATGTGTTTCTATCATAGCGCGCAACAGGACCATCAAATATAGTTACGATACTTCCAGCAGCCTCTAATTGTTTTAAATTTCTATATACAGTACCTAAACTAACAGAAGGAAGAATTTTTTTTACTTCGCAAAAGACCCAATCTGCAGTTGGATGTGTATTTGTAGAGTAAACTACTTTTCTTATAACTTCCCTTTGGTGGCTGTATCTCATACGTAAAGTTAATTAGTAATAATTCCTATTACTAATTAAAATTTAATTATTTTTTCCTATAACGTATGTAACTTTACTAAAGTAAATAAACTATAATCAAAAGGAAAAAGATGTTAAATAAAAATGATCCAGCACCAGATTTCACTCTCAAAAACACTAAAAAAGAAGATGTTTCTTTATCAGATTTAGATAAAAAAATAATTGTTTTAGCGTTTTACCCCGGTGCCTATACAGGTGTCTGTGATACCGAAATGTGTGCTCTACAAGATAATTTGAAATCATTCAATGAACTTAACGCAACAGTTTTAGGGATTAGCGTTGATTCACCATGGGCAAATGGAAGTTTTGCAAAACAATATAACTTAGAATTTGATTTATTATCAGATATTAATAGAGAAGTTAGCAAAGACTATGATGTAGTTTTCAGTGGATTAGGTGGCATTGATGGATATACTTGCTCGAATAGAGCTGTATTTATAGTCAAAGATGGTACTATTAAATATCGATGGATAGCTCCAAACCCTGGAGTAGAACCTGACTATGAAGAAATTAAAAGTGAGGTAGAGAGCTTATAAAAAAAAGCCCCTCTGAAAGGGGCTTTTTTCATTCATGGAACCTTTAGGTTTAAAAATATTTACAAAAGAAGATAACTTTAAATTAATTGAAAATTATTTTTTAAAAATAAAAAAGCCATTTATAATTAAAGGAATTATAAAAAGTAGTGTCAATTTAAATTTTTTAGATGAGAATTATAGTAATACTAAAGTTATTAGCTTAAATCCAAAATCAGAGAAAGAGAAACTAGAAATCTCTTATTTGATAAAAAAAGTTAGAAATGGGGAAAAATACAGATTGAGAGCAAGTACTATTATTGGTAACAAAATTTCAAAATACATTGATTCATTTTTTATTAAAAAATTGACAAGTACAATCTTTAGTCCACTTGATCTTTTACTGTCTTTTGGAAAAACATCGAGACAAAAGACTTTATTTTTAAGTACAAAAGGATGTACCTTTACAAAACATGCTCATATTATTTCTGGTTTAATAGTTCATCTCGAAGGTAAAAAAACTTGGTATATTTCAAAAACTCGAGAAAAGTTTTCAAGTATAAAATATAAAAGTTTGCTTCATCCAAACCCACTGTATGTAACTAATAAAAGTTTAAATGATGAATTTAAAGTTGTTCTAGAGCCTGGAGATCTTTTATATATGCCAGCCTATTGGTTCCATTATACAGTTTCACATGGAATAAATTTGAGTTACAGTTACTTTTTTACCGAGTCGATAAGATATTACCTAAAAAATTCTTTTAAAATGTTTTTTTACGAGGCCTTAACTAATCCATTTCAATCTTTGATAAAATCAATGAAACAAGAGCCAGAAGAACATATATTTGATAAAAATGATATTATAAAAAATTGTTACAGAAAAATATCTAATTCTCAAAAGAGAGACCAAGCTTTAAAATTTTTCAAAGAAAATGATTATTCATAACCCCTATTTTCCTTTCAATAAACCCCTTCCCGTAACACCTACTAAAACAAAAAACCCTCCAATAAGCGAGTTAAAAGACATTGATTCATCTATTATAAAATATGCTAATATCGGATTAAAAATAGGTTCTACTATTGGATAAATAATAGCGTCTAAAGCTGTAACATGTTTTATTGCAGTGCTATAAAAAATATACGATATACCTAATTGGATAACTCCCAAAAAGATCATTAACGACCAATATTCTGTTTCATTAACAATTCCATTACAATAACTTGGAGAACAGGCTATGAAGGTGAAAATATTTCCAATTAAAACTGAATGGATAGGATTTCCATTCTTTTGTTTTCTCATACATATTGTTAAACCCGCAAATCCAAATCCTGAAAGTAGTGCCAATACTTTTCCTTGCAAATCATTCATTGATATTTCATCATAGAAAAAAAATACTAATCCAAATAAAATTATTACAATTGCAGCCCAATCAATTTTTGAAGATTTTTCCTGTAAAAAATAAATACCAAATAATGCGACATAGATCGGAGCGGTATATTGTATTAAAATAACATTTCCAGCAGTGGTCATTTTGTTAGCAATCACAAAACAAATAACCATTATTGTATAAAAAAATGCTCCTATTATTGTGTAACTACTAAATGAACTTGATTTTGGCTTGTCATAATAATATAATAAAATAGAAGTAACACCACTCCTTATACCTGCAATTGCAAGTGGTGACCATGGAATTAACTTGATTATAAAGCCTCCTGTGCTCCATAAAATTCCAGTCAAAACTAATAATAATACTGCAAAATTTCTTTTCAATTTAATTCCTCAAAATAAAAACTAAATTTTAGTTACAGTAAATTTTAAATCAATAAAAATTTGATTGTATTACTTTTTATATCTTAATTATATTTTTGAAAATATAATTAGCGATAGATACTACTGTTTTTTTAATTTATTCCATTAGAAAAATTATAAAAAAAACAAATTTATGAGGTTTTAAATGAAAACTATAAATGCATATGCTCATTGTGACGGACCATGTGGTATCTACGATCCTTCTAGTGCAAGAATTGCTGGTGAGGCAGTTGTCTCAATGACAAAAAAAATGGTAGATCTAAAATGTCCAGATGTTGATAATTCTGTCGCAATGGCAAGTTATCTCAACACAATGAGTAGGTACACAGCAATAAAAGAAGAAGAAGCTCAAAGATGTAAGGATGAACTACTTATATTGTGGACAGACTACTTTAAACCACAACATTTAGAAAAATATCCTAATTTGCATGAAATCTTCTGGAATGCCGCGAAATTATGCAGCTCTTGCAAAGTTGAAGTATCAGTACAACATTGTGGCGAATTAATGGAAGCCATCGAAAAAATACACAATATTTTTTGGTCAACGAAAAACCGCGATGTTGCGTGGTACACTGCTGGATAAACATAGTAAATTAATAACTGTAAATATTATTGGAGATAGCATGTCTCCGACTTTACATGATGGTGATATTGCGATCTTTGAATACAGCTTGGATCAAGAACATGTGATTGGTGATATCATATTGGCAGATCATCCATTTAAAAAAAATAATACTATCGTTAAAAGAATATCAAAGATTAATAATTCAGGGGACTATTTTTTAGAGGGTGATAATCCTTCGATACATGAGTCCTCTGACAGTCGATCATTTGGATATATTAAAAAAAAAAATATTTTAGCAAAATTAAAGGATAAACAATGAAAAATTTTCTACCTTATCAAGTAAGTGCTCTCAATGCATTACTATTAATCTTAATTGGTTCATATGGTTACTTTCAATCAAGTACCCCATCGCCAACAGCCTTAATACCAGTTGGTTTCGGAGTAATTTTACTCGCTATGAACAAAGGTGTGAAATCTGAAAACAAAATTATTGCTCATATAGCTGTAACAGCAACTCTTTTAATTTTAATTGGCTTGATTATGCCGTTTAGAAGTGCGTTAGCTAATGGTGATACAGGTGCTATTTTTAGAGTTTCAATTATGTTAATATCGACGCTCTTAGCAGAAATCTCCTTTGTTCAAAGCTTTATCAGAGCTAGAAAAGAAAGAGAAAACTAGTATTAGATTTGTTTGGAACAAGAAATAACATTTCTAATCCTCTGACTTTCCCATAATCGTTTTTGATAATAATGTATGAAATATCAAACTCGATATAAAAATCCATCATTTATGCAGCGAGACAGAAGTGGAGTCTGTACCTTGGCGTGATATTATAGTTTAGAACTTATTTCACAATTAATACTGGACATTTAGACTTTTGGATTACATTTAAAGGCTTACTTCCAGTAAAAAATTCAGTTATAGGTGATTGATTAGAAGCCCCCATAATAATTATGTGATCATCTTTTGCAACATCTATAATCTTTTTTACAGGATCACCGACCTCAAAAATAGAATTTGATTTAATTGCGCATCTCCTTAACATTTTTTTTGCACGATTAATCGCATTTTTGTAACCTTCTTCTAAAAAACCATTTTTACTTATCGTTATTAAGGTGATCTCAATATTAAATGCTTGAGCAACACGCACTCCATATTTAACTGCTTTTGGTGTCCCTTTAGAGCCATCAACAGCTAAAAGAATGCGATACCGTTTTTTAAAATTAAAATTATTTACTACCAAAATTGAACTTTCAATATATTGAATAAAATCATGTGCTAAATTTCTTTTTGAACTACTTCCAATAATAGTTAAATCATAATTATACATTCTGACTTCTTTACGTAATTCAGTGATTATATCGCCATTTCTTAGAATAAGGTTTATCTTTTTTATTTTTGCTCCATCTAAATGAATTTCAGTTCTATTCGAAACACTTTCATCTAGAATGAAATCTTTAAAACTTCCTTGCTTCTTTTCTTCATTTATAAAATTATTTTGAATGAGATAATAATAAGCCCACTCTAAAACGTCCATCCCAGGTCTATTAATATTCCAAGTATCCATTAATTCATTTGCTAAACTAACATCCTTAGTACTCAGTTCATTAATTTTTTCTCCGACATCAACAATTGTTGTTGATGCATTTAATGCGCGAGAAATATTCATACCAACATCTAGCGTTGGTCCTGAAAACTCCTTGCTACTTATTGCTATTAATATTTTCATGAAATTAAAGGCCAATATAGTTTAGTAATTATAAAAAGTAATACAATTGAAATAATAAACAGCTTCCAGCCTGCTTTTAAATAGTCACTTGAAGTTATCAAACCTGTAGAATGTATAATCATGCAAGTGGGTGAAGCAACAACAGTTAAATAAGAAAATGCTGATGCAATTGAAGTTATTATACCAATCTTGACTGGATCGCCTCCCATATCTAAGACAATTGGTCCTAATACAGCAACTGTTGCTGTAGAACTTAGTAAATTTGTTAATAGCCCCGTTATCACAACAGATGTAAACCATCGAACTATTTCTATATCTTGAAATAATAATTGTAAATAGCTAAGTGTTTTTCCAGCAATCCAAAAAGCCGCTCCTGTTTCTTTCATTTGAATACCAAGTGATATGGCTGCTCCAAAGAGAAGAACAACTGCCCAATTAGTATTTTTATTTATTTGCTGCCATTCAATTAGCCCAAAAGATAAGTATAAAAAAACACCACATAGTGCAATAATTCCCAGACCTACATATGGACTTAAAAAGATCCAACCTAAAAAAATAAATAAAAATATCATTATTGCAAGAATTTGATCTGATGAAAGACTTCCATTTTTTGCAACCTTAACTTTTAATTTCCTCACTGAGGAATCCATAATCCTCTGCGATGGCGTGAAAGTGTACCATAGAATAGTTGAAGCAATAGGAATTTCTATGAGAAGTAGTGGATATGCGTATTTCATCCATTCCAGGTAAGAAATTTTTGCCATCCCAAACTCAGATAGATATCCTATCATTATCACATTTCTTCCTCCTCCTGAAGGTGTACCAATAGAACCTATAGAGCATCCATAAGCAATAGAAAAGAGTAATAATGTAGACAAGTTACTCGCTTTATTTAACTTTAATCCCGTATTGCGTATAAGTGTTAAAGCTACCGGCAACATCATTGCGCCAACCGTGTGCTCACCAATAAAAGATGAAAGAATTGCAGATATTAACATAAACCCAAGTGCAATTCTCCAAGTTTTATTTCCAGTTAGGTTAATCACAAAAAGTGCCAAGCGTTTATCTAACCCTTGTGATACAATTGCTACAGCAAGCATCAAAGATCCCATGATAAAAAAAACTGCATCACTCATAAAGGAAGAAGCAACCTCATCTGCAGTTACGATTCCTAAAAAAACTTGCATTATTAAAATTAAAATCGCTACGGCGGGCAATGGTATGGATTCAGTTACAATCAAAATTAAGGCAACTAAAACTATTATTAATGCTCTATGTCCAGAAGAAGTTAATCCTTCAGGAGTGGGAACATAAAAAAATGAAATACTTAATAAGAAAGATAAAATCAACCACTTCTTTCTAGTGACCCAAAAAAGAATATTTGATATAGTTCTTGCAGAAAATCCTAGCATAGGTAACTAGAATCTATAAATTAAATTAAACTAATTACAGATTTCTATCTATATGCTTAAATTATTTTTGATATTTGTTTTTGACCAAAAATACATTCCGAAGCTGAATACAAGTTCAAAACCAATAAAAATAAATAAATTTTTTGCAACCCCATCATCAAAACCGTAACTGTGTAACCCCACTTGTAAAAGATTTACACCGAACCAAGCGATAGCAACTATAATGTTGTTTAAAGCCATCCCTAGGGCAAAATCGATTGGTTTAGCAAGACCTGAAAGACGCATATGTATAATCATTAATTGCCATAGAACAATAAGGAGTGCTCCATTCTCTTTAGGATCCCATCCCCAAAACCTACCCCACGATTGATCAGCCCAAATTCCTCCCAAAATAGTTCCAAAAAGTGTAAAAAATAAAGCAACTAGGGTAATGCCAAACATATTATTAAAAATGCTTTTTAAATATTTCTTATTACTCGATTCTCTTATTGATTCAACTAAATATAAATGGCCTATAAAACCTGCAACTAATGATGCACCATAGCCCATTGTAATTGTCGTGACATGAGTTGCTAGCCAAAAATTTGAGTTTAGGACCGCAACTAGCATATTAAGGGTATCTCCATCATTAGCATAACCAAATCCTACAAAATGGAAGATTGCTCCAGCAACTGCCCCAACAAATATTCCTAAGCCATCTTTTCTGAAATATTCTAAAATAATAGAAAATAATAAAACAATAAATGATACAAAAAGAACAGATTCGTATAAAGTTGAAACTGGCGGTCGATTCATAATAATCATTCTAAGTATGATACCATATGTGTGTGCTATAAATCCCATTAAAAGTACTAAGTATGAAATGAATCTTGTATAGGTAAATTTTGACATCCAACTAATACCAAGGATTATAAAGGATAAAATATAAAATGCTAGACTTATATAGAATATATTTACCTGGTTCATCCACCTTTCTCTTTTCAAATTATCAATGTTAAAAAGTAATTTTGGAATAGATTTTAAAGCGACTTCATAACTACTTAATGAAGATTGCATAATAATATTGTCTTGTTCCATTCTACTGGCTAAGTATTGTTGCAAAGAATTTAGAATTTTCCCCTGATATTCATTAGGTTCAATATCATCTAGAATGAATTCAAAAGGCGAGATCCATTCGTCATTTGGATTAGCAACACTAGGTGGAATCAACTTTAAAGACTTTAAATAACTAATTTCTTCAAATCGCATAATATTGCTACTTAATTCTAAAAGTTGTTTTTCAAAAGGAGAGCGTTCCTTTGCTGGTTTATCATCAATCATTTTTAACAAAGGTGTCTGATTTCGTAAACCTGGTATAATTTCATTAAAACTATATTTGTGGTTCGTATCCCAATCTAAAAATATACTTGAAACAACTTCCGGACTTCTAATGTTAAATATTTTTAGATTTTTACCTTGAGATGGATTTAGGACTAGGTTCAGCAACCAATCTGTTGCAGATAAATCTAATTCAGTAATCGATCTTTTTCCGTAAAAAGCAAGAAGGTGATTTCTAGCATAAGTATCTAATGGTTTGATTCTTCCCTCGTCCTGAATAGGTATATCGCCTATGGTAAAAGGATATAAATTCTGTGTGAAAGAGAAAAATGATAATAATATTATAATTTTATTTAAATATTTCATGAAATTTAAATTACTTCTTTTTACTTATAGTTTTTGGAAGATTAAAAAGTAAATGAACTAACAATCCTATACTCATTATTATACTGGATATATAGGGGAACAATCTTCCATAATTTTTAACAACAGCTAAAACGGTAGATTCACCACTAAGCTCTTCAATAAAAGAGGCTTGAAAAAAGGTATAATCTAGATGACGCAATGGCTCATTCATTTGTATCATAACTCGCCTGGGAATCTCACTTTCAATTAAATTTACTTCTGAACTAAAACTTTTGGCAACATTTGTTCCAGGATGCATTACTTTTTTAAAATCAATTAACTCAACAGAAAAAGGTAAATAAGTTCTTTCTTTGCGGAATTCACTAAAAAATTGTTGATTTTTAAAGTTATAAATGTCCAGATCTTTTTGACCTAAGAATAGACCATAAATACCATCAGCATTATTTTGAGATCCTTTTATTCTGAATATTATACTTGGTCTATTCTGAGTGTTTTCTTTTTCAGGTTCCTTTGGCAATAGGACAAACTCTTTTAAAAATCCTTTATAAAGTGAGTCTACCTGAGTTATTCTTCTTTGAATTCTAGTATTTTTTATTCTACTAATTATATCTATCTCTAATCCAAATTTATCATATTTAATTTTATTACCTTCATTCAAAAGTTCTTCATCAAAAACTGTATACTCCAAACTATCAGCTAATGATAGATTTACAAAACAGAGCTCCATACGATGGTAATCGTCAATGAAGTCGATTGTAGAACCTTCATCAATAACCATATTACCTTCTGAACTAAAGCTGGCTGTAACACCACCACCTAATAATAACAATAAGCCACCAAGATGAAGAATGATGACTCCAATTTTTTTTATTTTCCATAAGTTTTTTTTGAAAAGACTTGTTGCAAGATTGATAGTCATTAATGTTAATGTCAATCGACCACCCGGGAGAGGAATATAATCATAAAATAAAAAATAAAATGATGAAAAATATTTCATTTGAGATGCGTATAAACCTATATCTTTCTGTGCAAGAGTACCAAAAAATACTAGTACCATTAACCACAAAACAGTATAAACAAATATTTTTGGGCTACTTATAATCTTATAAATATTTCTAATCATTTGTTACATATCTAATAGAATCGCAGAATTCAACAAACTCCACACGAAGTTCATCTAAACTATTTGGATTAATTGATAGTTTTACGAAAAGCGTTATATCCTTGAGTGGAAAAATTGCTGCAATGATTGCTAGATCTTTATTTTCTTCATTTTTCAATTCATAGATTTGATATCTTCCTAACCTTGATATTCTATTTTCAGAAGTTTGATTTATATCTTCAATTGAAGATGGTGGAATTCCGATCTGATTTTCCCATCTGTTGACATTTGCTTTTACACCTCCACTGGATCCTGAAAATGATGTTATAGATAAATCTCCGTTACCTGGAAGTTGAAAACTTGCAATCCTCATACTATGCCCAACTACCTCTTTCCATTTTTTTGGTGCATCCCATTCAAATTTTGGTTTAGCCTCTGATTTGCTAATATCCTGAGTTGACTTATTTGACTTTGCTTTTTTTATTTTGTATACCCTAACATGTTCTTGCTCTACGCATGATGAAAAAGCCAGGAAAAAGATGAAAACTATATATTTGGTTATTATATTCATGATTTATCGTATATTTTTAATATTGTAATATCACTCTTATTTGCAATTTGCTTCAAAACGAATTTTGAATAATTGTAAAATTTTATGAATTGAAAAATATGCTGCAATCACCCTATAAGAAAAACATATCAAACGAAAAAAATCTCCTAACAATTTAGTAGATTGAATAATGCAATTTTTATGTTAAATAGTCTTGTAAAAAAACTAAAATATTTTGCGAAACATAACTTCCCTGTTAAGGAGGTTTCATCACATCTTAAAAAAATTGTAATTGAGGATCAGGATTATGAAAAATATAATTTTGTCCTAAATGATAGATATACTCGAAATCTAATCTATAAAGATCATGATTTTGAATTACTCCTCCTTTGTTGGGCTCCAAAAGTCCTTGCGCCAATACATGGTCATGAAGGAGAAAAGTGCTGGGCTAAGTTGCTGAGTGGTAAGCTAGAAATTTCTAATTACAGGGAGCATCATGATTCAATTCAATTTGATAGAAAAGTACTATGTGAACCAGGATATCTTGATGGACCAGCAGACATTCACTCTGTGAAAAATATCACCTCTAATTTCGCGACTACATTACATTTATATGCAAAACCTTATGATGTATGCGATATTTATATGAATGATTTAAAAACAATCCAAAGAGTAAAACTTGGTTATTATAGTATTAATGGAGTAATCTGCTAGAAGAATATTATTGGTCTAATTTTTCTACCCTTCTAGTATGTCTACCAGCAGCAAATGGCTCAGAGAACCATATTTCAATAATTTTAAATATTTCATTTTGAGTCATAAACCGTGCTCCTAATGAAAGAATGTTTGCGTTATTATGTTCTCTAGATAATTTCACAATTTCTATTGGACCGTTATAATAAACAGCTGCCCTACAACCTTGAATCCTATTAGCTACCATTGCCTCTCCTTGACCTGAACCACCTAATATGATGCCCCTACTTTCTTGATCTTCAGATACTGCCTTCGCACATGGAAAAATGAAATCAGGATAATCATCTAATGCGTCATATTCATAAGCACCATGATCTTTTACATCATGACCTTTATTTAAAAGGTAATTCTTAATAATATTTTTTAATTCCAACCCAGCATGATCAGTTGCTAAATGAATTTTCATAACAATTTTTTTAAATGATTATTAATCTTTCTGTACACTTTATCTGGAGTAAAACCAAATTCTTTAGCTAATACACCTCCAGGTGCAGAGCTTCCATAATGATCTATCCCAATGTTTAAACCTGTAGTACCAGTATAGGCTTGCCACCCCTGAGTTATCCCAGCTTCTAATGATACTTTTAAACACCTTCTGTTCGGTAATATTTTATTTTTATACTCTTTTGGCTGGTTATTGAAAATTTCAATACATGGCATACTTAGAACTCGTACCGCTCTATCTTTAAAAAGTTCTGCAGTTTGGATTGCTAAAGAAACTTCAGATCCAGTCGCAATAATAATTATTTGCGGATCACCCTCACAATCTTTAATTATATATCCCCCTTTACTAACTAATTTTTCTACCTCATTTATTTCTTTCTCAAGAACAGGGACACCTTGCCTTGTTAATAATAGTGCACTCGGTATTGATTGATTATCAATAGCAATTTTGAAGCAAACAGCTGTTTCTTTTGCATCGGCTGGTCTAAAGACATTGAATTCTGGAATTGCTCTCAAACTCATAGCATGCTCAATAGGCTGATGCGTTGGTCCATCCTCTCCAACATAAAATGAATCGTGTGTGAATTCGTGAAGAACTCTTATTTTTTGAATTGCGGCTAGTCTCAATGCAGGTCTTTCATAGTCTGAAAATACTAGAAAAGTACCTCCGAAAGGTATAAGTCCTCCATGAAGTGCCATCCCATTCATCATTGCAGCCATTGGAAATTCTCTTACTCCAAAAGGAATATTTCTTCCAGAGTGGTTTTTGGCAGTAAAATCTTGATATTGATTTGCAAAATTCCCCGTATAGTTTGAAGGCTCCAAATCTGCAGACCCACCAATTAAATTTGGTAAAGACTCTGCAAACTTATCTAAAGTTGCTCCAAAAGCTTTCCGAGTTGCGATGAAACTACTATTTTCAAACTTAGGGTATTCTAATTCAGGAATTTTGTTTTTTAGTATAAGGTTAAAAATTGATTTCCCTTTTACAATGCGTTCAACTGAACTAGCCCATTCATTGCTCTTAACAGTTAGACTTTTAAATCGGTTTTGAAAAAAATCTTTTACTTCACTCGGGCAATAAAAATCCTGAGATGGTAAACCTAGTTTATTTTTTGTTTGATCTATCTCATTCTTAGAGAGCGGTGCTCCGTGCGTATTATGATCACCCTCAACATTAGCCGTACCCTTAGCCATGGTAGTATTCCCAATAATAAGACTGGGTTTATCAGAAGATTTTGATGCCTCAATAGCTTTTTTTATTGCATGATGGTCATGTCCATCAATCTCTTGAACATGCCAATTGAACCCTTCAAATATTTTATAATAATTTGAAGAGTCTGATCTATTTGTATGTCCAGATATTTGTGCTTCGTTAGCATCATAAAAAACAATTAGCTTATTTAACTTCAAATGACCTGCTATAGAAGCAGCACCAAGAGCAACAGGTTCCTGAAGATCACCATCACTAGCCAAGACATATGTGTAGTGATTGATTATAGCTGAAGAAACGGTAGTTTCTTTTTTAACTAACTTATTAAGGTATGCTTCTGCGTGAGCCATTCCTACACCCATTCCAAAGCCTTGTCCGAGTGGACCGGTTGTACATTCTACGCCAGGTATTTCAACTTCAGGGTGTCCTGGAGTTTTACTATTTAATTGGCGAAACTCCATTAAGTCTTCTATATTTAACCATCCAATTAAGTATAACATGGAATATTGTATCATCGACATGTGGCCGCCTGATAAAATAAACCTATCTCTATTAAACCATTGATCATCTTCAGGATTAAAGTTGAGGTAATCACGATAAAGTAGAAATGTGAAATCAGCACATGATAGTGGACCACCTGGGTGACCACTATTAGCTTTTCTTATTGCATCAAGAACTAAACCTTTAACAACTGATATTGAAAAATGATTTTTTTCATCAATAGACCAAGTATTGAAATTCTCTAAATCTTTATAAGTCTTCATATATTTTATTATTACTTATCAACCTAAAATTTTATAAAACTCTTTGATTTTTTGAACTGGATTCTTTGACTTGAAAACCTCTGAACCGGCTACTAAAACATTCGCTCCTGCATTAATCACATCTTTAGCATTGTGGACTTTTATTCCTCCATCAACTTCAATGATAACGTTTGTTAAACAATTATTATTCAAATAACTACGAAGGTTTCGTATTCTGTTATTTGAACCTTCGATGTATCCTTGCCCACCAAAACCTGGCTCAACAGTCATCATAAGTACAACATCTATTTTATCAAGATATGGATAAAGTGTATTTATCGATGTACCTGGTTTTATAGAGATTCCAACTTTACAACCGCAAGATCTTATTAAGTCAATCAAGGCATCAGGGTCGTCCGTCGCTTCAATATGAAAAGTAATATTATCTGCTCCAGCCCGTGCAAATGGTTCAACAAGTTTTTCGGGTTGGATAACCATCATGTGCACATCTAAAAACTTTTTTGTTTTTTTACGCAATGATTTCACAACTACTGGTCCAATTGTCAGGTTCGGTACGAATTGATTGTCCATCACATCTATATGTATCCAATGAGCTCCTCCATCTTTACAAATTTTAAGTGCTTTTTTTAAATCTGCAAAGTCTGCAGACAAAATTGAAGGAGCTAATTTAAAATTGTTATTCATTTACAGTATTAGAACTTAAAATAATATCAATGAAAATACTTTAAAGATAAATGAATTTAATAATTTTATTTACTTTTGAATTTAGGCTAAGGGATACTGGGCAAGTTTTTGCAGCTCTTTCAAACTTGATTTTATCTTCTTTGTTTATCTTTGATACAAAATGAATATTTAAACCTATTTCACTAATAATTCTCGGATTTAAACTCATTTTTTTTTCCACCTCAATATATGTCCCCTCTAAATTTTTCTTTTTCCTTTGTGCAACAATACCCATGACGGTTAAAATACAGGAAGCCAATGCAGTGGCAATTAGATCAGTTGGTGAAAATGCATCACCTTTCCCGTGATTATCTTTTGGTGCATCTGTAATCATTAATTGCTTTGATTTAGTATGAATAGCTTCAGTTCTTAAGTCCCCTCTGTAAATTACTTTTGATATCATTATGTTCCTTACATTGCCTGAGGTTTTAATTGTTCTAATATCATTTTATCTCTCTCAATTTTTGAAATTTTACCTGAAATAAAGTCTTTTATAATCTTAGATTGAATTTCTCCTCTTTTATAAACCTCAGAATATGAAATTTCATTAAAAGAGACCATTGAATACCTTGGTATAAATCTATCTGGAAATTTTTTTTCTAAATTCAATTCCATTTTTCGATATGTTTTGTAGTTTTCATCATTTACTAAATCTCTCATTTCAATATAGTTCTCCAATGCCATATCCGCTATAGCATGTCCATTTTTAACATGATTACTGCCAAAATCTTTGAAGACTTTTCCTAAATTTTTCTTATGAAGGCTTATTAAATCATTTAATACTGTACAGTCTTGAAAAGAAGCATTCATACCCTGTCCAAAAAAGGGTACAATCGCATGAGCAGCATCACCCATTATAACAGCCACATCTTTATAATTCCATTTATTGCAATAGATTGAGGATAGTTTACCTACGGGGTTAAGTGCAAAATCCTCAGTGAGATTAGGAATCATCTGAATAGTATCTGGAAATTCATTTGAAAAAAAAGTTATTATATCTTCTTTCGTATTAATTTCTTCAAAACTGTTTTCCCCCATTAATGGAGCAAAAAGAGTACAAGTGAATGTTTTATCTGTATTGGGAAGGGCAATAAGCATGAAGTTCCCTCTTGGCCATATATGTAAAGCACTTGGGTCCATTAAATAATTACCGGAAGTTGTTTTAGGAATGGTAAGTTCTTTATATCCATGTCCAAGAAGCTTGCTAACAAAACCAATTTCAACCTCTTCCATAATACATTTTCTTAATTGAGAATTAAAGCCATCAGCACCAATCAATTTTTTAAAATTGACTCTTTTATTATCAAATTTAAGTTGTTTTTTTTCAAAGTCTACACTACTTAATTGATGATTAAATGCAATAGCTATTTTTGGATCTAGATCAGCATGATTTAAAAGCGAAATATTTAAAAATGAACGTGAAATGGAATATATTACTTCTTTTTTACTTGTTCCATATGGCTGAAGTGATAATTCCCCGTTTAAATCATGAATCATTCTTCCTTCCATAGCTATTAGATTTTTTTTAATCGAATTAAATAAGCCAATATCTTTTAATGCCTTTATTCCTCTCTGAGATAAAGCAAGATTAATGGATCGACCAGATTTATCTAAATTGTGTCTCATGTCGGAACGCCTTTCAAATAAATCGACTTTATAGCCTTGTTTAGAAAGATAACTAGCCATTAAAGGACCAGATAACCCTGCACCTATTATTGTAATATCAGAATTTTTCATTTGAGAATATCCTTTAAAATAATAGCGGCATTATAAACATCTAAAAAACTATTAAACATAGGATGAGGTGAAATTCGTATAACGTCCGGCTCTCTCCAATCACAGATAAGACCTTTCCCCATTATTTTTTTAAAAGCTTTTCTGCCATTTTGTACTTTAATAGAGATCTGAGAACCTCTTTTTCTTGGTGTGATTATTGATATTTTTGGTAGATAAGCTTTGATTAAAAATTCTAAATATCCTGTAAGCTTAATTCCTTTTTTTCTTACTTTTTCCATTGTAGCTAGTTCATATAAATCTAATGATGAAATTAGAGGAGCCATCCCTAATATTGGGGCATTACTAATTTGCCACCCCTCTGCACTAAGAATTGGGTCAAATTTTGAAGGCATTTTAAAACGACTTTCTTTATTATGACCCCACCATCCTGTAAACCTAGGTCCCATCCAATTATGATGTTTCTCATGAACAAAAACACCTGAAGGAGCACCGGGACCAGCACACAAGTATTTATATGAACACCAAGATGCAAAATCAACTCCCCATTTATGTAAGAATAATTCTACATTACCAGCGCAATGTGCAAGGTTAAAGCCAACAACTATTCCATATTTTTTAGCCTCTGCCGTGATTCCTTTCATATTAAATAATTGTCCTGTCAAGTAATTGATTCCTCCTAAATAAATTAACGCAACCTCAGAACTGTTTTTTTTTATTGCTTTGAGTATGTCTTCCTCCCGAATTATTTCACTTCCTTTTTGAGGTTCAACTTCTATGAGCGCATCTTTTTTATTAAAGCCATGAAATTTTAATTGACTTTCAACTGCATACTGATCTGAAGGAAAGGCTCCTTTTTCAATAATTATTTTATATTTTTTATTTGTAGGTCGGTAAAAAGAGACAAGTAATAGGTGAATATTTATTGTTAGAGCATTCATGATAACAACCTCTGATGGCTTTGCTCCTACAATATTTGCGGATGGAACTGCTAATTTTTCATGATAATTAATCCAACGATTTTCTTGACCAAGAACACCTCTTTCTTGCCAAACTTTCAATTCTTTTTCTAAAATATCAGATACTGATTTAGGTTGAAGTCCTAATGAATTCCCACAAAAATATATTACAGGTTTTTTATTTTTATCAAAAGGGTGGTAAAATTTTTCTCTCAAATAATTTAGAGGGTCATTACCATCCTCATCTTCGGCAAATGAGCTAGCGATTTTAAACATTATTTAAAAAACTCTTTTTTAATATTTAGCCAATCTAATGCATTCTTATAAAATATATTCTTTTTTACTTCATTACTCAAAAAAGATTTTTCTATAAGGTCACCTGGTTTATTTTCTCCAAGAGGAAATGGATAATCTGAACCTAATGCAATGCTTCTATTACCTAATCTTTTAATTAATAATTCGAGAGAATCCACATCGTGGACTAGTGAATCAACCCAAAATTTTCCCAAGTATTCTTTTGGATCAATATTATTATCTTTTGCACAGAGGTCTGGTCGAACATTAAAACCATGCTGAATTCTACCAAAAGTAGCAGGGAAAGAACCTCCTCCATGTGCAAATGCAATTCGAAGTTTTGGTAATCGTTCAAAAACACCTCCAAAAATTAACGAGCATATAGCTCTTGAAGTCTCTGCAGGCATTCCAACAAGCCAAGGAAGCCAATATTCATCTATTTGATCGCTACCTAATATGTCCCAAGGGTGAATAAAAATTGATGCACCTAAATCAGATGCCGCCTCAAAAATTGGGAATAATGATGGATCGCTTAAATTTTTCCCATTAATATTTGATCCAATTTGGATGCCATGTAAGCCCAACTGTTTCATGCATCTTTCTAATTCCCAAATTGCTATTTCTGGATTTTGCATTGGTAATGTTCCTAATCCTACAAACCTTTTGGGGTTTTGGTTCACAGCCTTTGCAATATCATCATTCAGGATTTTAGATAGTACTAATGCATCATTTGCTTTCGCCCAATAACTAAACATAATTGGAACAGTTGATAAAACCTGAACATCAATATTATCACGATCACATTCTTTTATCCTGATTTTTGGATCCCAACAATTTGAATCAACAACTCTAAATACTTCATCACCTTTTTTCATTTTTGCAGAACCCGGGTGATAGTGATCCATGGAAACCCAACCTTCATAGCCAAATTCCTCTTTTAGATTTGGCCAATTTTCTGGTAGTATATGAGTATGAATGTCAATTTTCATTTAAATACTATGGGTTTTGAATTTCTCCACAAGAGCCACAAGTCCTCGCAGGAATGCTATCCCAATATACCTTAAAAATTTTAGGTAACTGTGAAACAATATCTTTTAACTCAACTTTTACTTCATGTAATAATTTATCGCAGGAGTCACAATACCATTGAAAGTAGTCTAAAATTCCATTTTCTCTTTTATATTCAACTACTAAGCCGACAGTATTTACAAATCTTTGTGGAGAATGTGGAATATTTTTAGGTAATAGAAATATTTCACCTTCTTTTATAAAAATATCAACCCTTCTACCATTTTCCATTATTTTAAGATTCATATCACCCTCGACTTGATAGAAAAATTCTTCAATTGGATCAACATGATAATCTTTTCTTGAGTTTGGTCCTCCTACAACCATTATGATAAAGTCACTATTTTCATACACAACTTTATTTCCTACAGGAGGTTTTAACAAATGTCTATTTTCTTCAATCCAACTTTTAAAATTAATAGGCTTATTTAATTTCATTTAATCCCTTAATCGATTGTTGCTATACATTTAAGTTCAATTGCTATTGGTGTTGGGAGTGATGAAACTTCAACAGTGGTCCTACAAGGCTGATTATCTTTAAAGTATTGTGCATATATCTCATTGTAAATATCAAAGTCTCTTTTCATATTTATCAAAAATACGGTTACATCTATTAAGTTATCCCAATTGCTCCCTGAGTCTTTTAGTATAATTTCTATATTTTCAAATACCGAATGACATTGTACTTCAATATCGTGACTTAATGCGTTTCCTTGGCCATCAACCATTACACCAGGAATCACCTTTGTCCCTAGTTTTCTTGGTCCAACTCCTGAAAGGAATAATAAATTACCCACTCTTCTTGCATGGGGGTAACTACCAACAGGCTCTGGAGCTTTTGATGAATTTATTTTAAATTTCATAGTTATCTACCCTAGTATTTTAAAATTTATCAAACTAAAGAACATATGTTTTTTTGTTCAGTAAAAAACCTCAGTGCATCAAACCCTCCTTCTTTTCCAAAACCAGAATCCTTGATACCGCCAAATGGAGTTCTTAAATCCCTAATCATCCAGCAATTAATCCAAATAACACCAGATTGTATTTGTTTTGCTATTTTATTCGCTTTTTCTAAATCATTTGACCAAATAGTAGCAGAAAGACCATATTTTGTGCTATTTGCAAGATTCACAGCCTCCTCTGCAGATGAAAATCTTTGAATAGTCACTAAAGGACCAAAAATTTCTTCTTTGTATAGCTTATTCTCTGGATCTAAGCCATCAATAACTGTGGGTTCGATAAACCAGCCTCCCTCACAGCGTTTTTTTAATTTTCTCGCCTTTCCACCGATTAGAATGGAACCGTTTTGTTCTTTAGATAGCTTTATGTAGGCGAGTATTTTTTCATATTGGGCTCTTGATGTAATTGCTCCAAACTCAGTTTTTGGATCAATTGGATCACCGAGAACTAATTCTGATACTTTTTTACAGAAATCAAATTTAAATTTCTCATAAATACTTTTTTCAATTAAAATTCTAGAACTACATAAACATATTTGACCTTGATTTGTAAATGAGGATTTAATGACTGTGTCAAGCATATCGTTATAATCACAGTCCTCAAAAACAATTGAGGGATTTTTCCCGCCCATCTCAAGGGCTAGTTTTTTAAAATTTTTTGAAGATTCTTTAATGATTTTTTTACCTGTTGCTGTTCCACCTGTAAATGATATGGCTTTTATTTCAGGATGCGCTGCTATTCTATTCCCCACTTTATCTCCATCTCCATTTATAATATTTAAGACTCCAGGTGGAAGGTCTACTTCTTTACAGATCTCACCAAATTTATATGCTGTATATGGAGTTATTTCTGACGGCTTTGCAACAACAGTATTTCCCATGATTAATGCTGGAGCAATTTTCCATGTAAATAAATATAATGGTAAATTCCAGGGTGTTATACATCCAACAACGCCCAACGGAAAACTTATTATATCATTCTTAGAGATCTTACTTTTAAGTTGAAAATCTTTTTTATACTCAAGTGCGTATTGAGAAAAAAAAGTCAAGTTTTCAATTGCTCTTGGAATATCCATTTTAAGAGCAAGATTAATGGGCTTACCGGTATCTCTTGATTCGTAGCTGGCTAATTCTAAAATATTTTTTTGGATTATTTCAGCTATTTTTAACAGATAAATAGATCTTTGCTCTATTGAACTATTTGACCATTTTGGAAATGCTTTTTTTGCTGAGAGAAAGGCTTCATCAATTTCACTTTTATCTGAGTTTGGTACTCTAGCATAAACATTACCAGTCGCAGGTTCAAAGACATCAATATATTCTTTTGTTTCAGATATTTTTAATTGCCCATTAATATAGTTATTGAGAACTTCAATCACTGTTAAACTCTAGTTTAATATCTACCGAGGGAGCGTTCGCAGTAATAGCGCTCATTGAAACTCCATCTATCCCAGTTTCTGCATAAGACTCTAATGTTTCAAAATTTATTCCGCCACTAGCTTCAATAAAGAACGTTTCACCCTCAGGCTCTTTTCTGATCAATTCAACGCATTTCTTAACGTCTTCAGGTTTCATATTATCAAGCAGAAAGCCATCTAAATTATACTTTAGACCCTCTCTTAATTGATCTATTGTATCGACTTCCAGCTCAATTGGGACATCGGTATTATTTTGATTTCTTATACTACCCAGAGCTTTTTTAATTGATCCAGCAGCTTGTATATGATTATCTTTGATTAATATAGCCGATGATAAATCTATACGATGGTTCCATCCGCCACCAATAGAAACTGCATGTTTTTCAAATAACCTTAAACCAGGAGTGGTTTTTCTAGTATCCATAACTTTAAAACCATCAGGTAAATTCAATTTACAATATCTGTAGGTTTCAGTACTAATACCGCACAAGCGCTGCATTAAGTTAAGAATAACTCGTTCAAAAGTAAGTATTTGATTTGCAGGACCATCAACATGTGCCAAAACATCTCCAAAATTAACGTTTTTTCCATCCTTAGAAACAATTTTAATACTACATTCTTTAGGAAAACAATATGGTAAATATTCTTCACCACAGAATATAAAGGACTCCATAGCAACTATTTTTGCAGATACTACTTTGTCTTCAGTTACAATAATATGAGTGGTAATATCTCCATTTGGCATATCTTCTTTAATAAACTCATTGATCTTTGATTTTACCCATTTACGATCTAATTGAGTTATTTGTTTAA
>MDTB01198379.1_pt1 | contig 23310 bp, 15 predicted proteins | sample 811161 | NCBI WGS metagenome assembly MDTB01 (sample SAMN05326650, study PRJNA326480) | marine metagenome | isolation source: seawater | place: Mediterranean Sea | collected 2009
AAACCTTCACCGTCTAATCTACAACCAGGCGCTGCACTAGTACCATTTGTTCTAGCATTCAAATTAGTTAAAGAATGATTTAATCTAACTAGAAGAATAAATGAATCAGTATGCTCTTTCGGCTCCATAATAACCTCTAATAAATCTAGGAAATGTAAATCATCTATGTCTGATATCGTTTTCCCTTCACAAAAGTTTGCTTTTACGATTATTCTAACGTCTTTAGGTACTCTTTTGACATATGAAAGAAATTCTAAATGTTTGAAAATTTGCAAAATTTCGGCGATATCTAAACTTCTCAGCCTTGCCCTCTTCCAAAACAAGGTGACTTCGCGCATAAACACCCCTTAGCATCTTAGGTGATAATATATCTTGATGATTGATTTTTCATTTTTTCATTTCTAACCAAGCTAAAAATGAAACAATTGGAAGTAATGTGAATAAAACTTTATTCAATTTACTTTGATACTCATTGTACTCTCTCGTCTTTTCAGGACTAACTTCAATAGACTTAACTTTTCTAGTTCTCCTCAGAATATTGACTTTAGATTCAACCACTGAAAGGACCCTATCTCTTAATTCTGGCGATGTACTTTTGGCATTACCCTTTCCTACAATGAACTTAACAGTAGTTGTGTCTGCTAATTCTAGGGCCGCTTCTACAACACCCTCGACATTTTTCAAATTGTGCAAATCGATTCTAATATTCATTCCATCACTCGATATATGGCTCAAAACTCTCCAACTACCCTGGCCTTCATTAAATCGAGTGAGTAGTTCTCTTGCTTCTTCAAGTGGTTTTTTCGATAATTTAACCGGTCGTCTTCTCTTTGCCAAAAATGGCCCAAGTAAAATAGAGACAATGAAAGGCGGTAAGCAAATTAGATAGATGGTTCTTTTTATTTCTTCAGCATCTGTTAGTACTGATATTGTTGCTAAAGAGAAACCTAAGTATAAACCTATCAAAGCACCTGCTTGAAGGCCCATCCGAAGACCTACTGGTTCGCCCTTTTGCTCTGTCACATGCTAACCAAATAGCCATGACACATCAAGACTCTTATCGTGAAAATGATTAAATCTTTTACAGTCTACCTTCATACATGGAGAAAAATGGTTTGCCAGATAGGAACCGTGAAAAGAAAGTCGGGATGTGGATTTTCGGCATCTTTGGGTTTTTATTTGTCTCTTTTTTCCTTTCACCAACACTTCTACCAAATGGTTCAGTTCCTGAATTAGATGCAAGAGCCAATGCTTTGGATTACATGTCAGAAGATGGGAAGTACTCATCTGGAAATGATGGTGAAGAAGAGAAATTTGCTTGGATCGAATTAGACCCTTACAATGGCTTCATTTATGCATTTGGAGATTTCAATTGTCATATGAAACATGAGAGGTCATGGGAAATAAATGGAAATCAAATGCCGGTTTGTACACGTGATGTAGGGATGTTTTTTGGTATCGCAGTGGGTGGCTTAATTTTCTCGAGGAGAGGATATAATCGTTGGACAGTTAAGGACACATGTCTTTCATTATTCCCTGATAACTGGCTCGATGGAATCTATAGAAAGAATTACAGAACTTATGCATGGTTAATTACAGGAACTATTTTCTGCCTACCTTTAATTTTTGATGGATTTACACAATTGTTAACTTCCTATGAGTCAAACAACCTTACTAGGCCTTTGACAGGAATTGCTTTTGGGATTGGGTTTGGTATTTTAGTAGGTGCAGCATATTCTGCACGACCGAAATTTTTCAAATCAGCTAGTTCGGTCTCATTGCCTAATGGTTCTAAGTTTGAATTAAAATCAAAAGAGGAAGAATAATACTATTTTGGTGGGGGCGTTTTCCACCAAATTATCAATTCTTCAATATTACTTGGATTAGGGCAATCTTCATGTCCACTTGTTAGCATTTCCAGTCGATGGAGTACGTTTTGTATAGCCTTTCTAATTGAAGGTGGAGGGTTTTTTTCTTCCTTTATCATCAAAATGTCAGAAAGGGCGTTATCCCAATCAGAATCAGGATTTACTCTTCTCCAAGATGCAAGCGAAGCTCTCAAAGGCCACATTGCCAGTGCCAATCTTCCATAGCCTAGTTTATCATCTCTCAATTTGAAAACTTTCGCTTCAGAAAATGGGACATGTGATTGTTGCTTATGTATCCATCTTTCGTGCTCAAGCCACTTGACTAACCTTTGAGTATGTCTCTGAGTGACCATTCTATGAGGTCCTAGAGATTTGTGTAACCTTGGAACTTCAGTAGAGCCAACAATTAATGATAAAGTTCCCAAAATTGACCAACATGATTGGGAGTATGAAGTTGCAGGTACATCATATTCCTTGGCACTCACTTTTGGCCATTTATCTTCTGCTAGTTTCATCCAATGGCTTGGAGTCATTCCAGATAGCCATCCAATATGTATTGCAGTTTTCATTTCCGGTGCGCCGGGTAATCTTGTTTGTTTTTTGACATCTTTCACAAGAGTACTGAGAAGAAATCTGTCAACTTGGTCAGGGTCTACATTCAGTGGAGTCGGTTTTCTATTGAAAAATGAGCGTAACTCATCTCGAAGTTTCCTTCTTAACTCATCTAATCCACCTTCATTTAGAATTGGTCCAACCACACAACACTTGTCAAAAGGGCTAGAAACTTGTATATTGCCTGACAATAGATCATTGAAACCTTTACGGATTTTCTTTTGAATGTCAGTTGTTTCAAAATACTCTTGCTTTTGACTTGTCATCCGTAATGTGCCAGATTGGATTCTTTTTATTGCCTTTTCAGGATCACAATCAATCCATATTACCAAGTCTGGTATCATTGCGGCAGAGTTCATTTTACATACTTGTTCAATACCTAGATTTCCAACAATTCCTTGGTAAATGAGAGACGAATGAATATTCCTATCTGAAATAACGATATGGCCTTTATCTAATAGCGGCTTAATCCAAGTATGTGAATGGTCTAATCTATCAGCCGCAAATAATCCTGCTTCTTGAAGCGGGGTTCTATCGCCTGTTTTTACGGAATCAAGAGCGAGTTTACCAAGTTCACTATGTCTCCTTGGCTCATGAGTTGGGTGGACTTGAGGAAAAGGATACTCATTTACTAATTCCAGAATTATTCTAGCCGCTTCGCCTTTGCCAGAACCATCTCCTCCTTCGATGGAAATAAGATACATTCTCACACCTCTTCAGTATCTTCAAATTGCTCTTTTGTTAATGTCAATAATCCCATTCCAACTAAAATCAATATTGGACCAAATAAAATTAAACCTCTACTGAATAAACTAATACCAGCAAGATATTGAGTTCTTCGATATCGCTTAGCACGACGTGTTTCAACGGATGCTTGAATTCCTACAATGCCAGTAATAATAGTCATCACACCAATGAAAGTTGATAATCCGACAGCCGCTTCTAAAGACCAACCTGAGTCTTCGGATTGAACCGTTTCTTTAGTTATTTCACTACCATTTTTCATAGTAAAAGGTTGCATAATGCCATCAACTGCATCGAAAGTCCGTTCTATCGTGTTATATCCTTCTAGCGACACTCTTAGCAACATAGTTTCAGATTTGACATTTTTTAACTGAAAATAACCATTATCATTTGTGTAAGTTACTTGTAGTGTTTCAGAACTTTCATAATCAACCAATTCGATACTGGCATTAAAGATAGCTTGACCTTCAATATCCAATGCTTGGCCAGTAATATCAACGCTCTGAGTTTGCTCAAATAGTGATGAATTAAGTAATTCAGAAGGATTTCCTTGCAAAATAATTCCACCACTGAAAATTCCCAAAAGACTGCCTACTAATATCAAAACAGCTGCTAATTTCCTAAGTCTTGCTTTATCATCATACTCGAATTCCATCATTGATTCAAAACTATCTTCATCTAACATTAATTCTGATTGAGGGACAATTAGTTCTGGTTCTGAATCTTGTATTGAGGATTCTTCGAGTTGCTTTTTAACACGAGCTTTGAGGGCCTCTCGGCGTTCGTCAAAACTCTTCTCTGACATAATTACTCCTCCGCTCAATTCATGTGTGAAGGTGCGCGGATAATACCCCTTCCCCTAATAGTCCGCGTTATTTCATACCTTTCTAATACGATAATCGAGGAAAAAGATGACCGTAAATAAGCAAAAAATAATTACAATTGATATCAATCCAACTACAGTGAAAGTCTCAATATTTATTGAATCCTCATTGTCTATTTCTTCGATTATATCACTTGATTGATTTTCTTGTGAAGTTTCACTTTCTATTATCCAGGAAGAACTTCTCAAACCTAATTCTAGTAGTTCGCCAATCCTGCCTAGTGATTGAGCACTTACCTTATCGATTGTATCATTGTGTGTATGCCAATAACCACCCCAGTTTTCAGCACCTTCTCCAGATCTAATATCGATTAAATCAATCGCTGGAACGCCTCTCTCATGTGCAGCAACATGGTCATCAATAACCCCATTTGAAGTTTCAATATCAAAGATATCCTCTCCAGGGTTTCCATTACAATCCAGTTCTCCATCTACTAACCCAGTCGCTATTGCTAGTGGTTGAATAGTTAGCCAAAGTTCCGAAGAACCCGGCCATACATGCGTGAAATGTAGGTCATAATCTCCAATCATATCAACAACAATAAATGCAGAAATTTTGTTCAACTCGGAATCTGTTTTATTTTCAGCCCAGGCCTTTGAACCGTAAATACCAGGCCTAACTCCTTGGTCTTCACCATCAGTGAATAGTAGCCTGACAGTATGATTTAGTTCCATAGTAGGAATTATTTTAGCAAGTTCAATTAGTACTGCAACTCCACTAGCGCCGTCATTAGCACCATCGATTGGTTTGTCTCGCATACTCTCATTTTCATCTCTCTCAGCCCTGTCTCTAGAATCATAATGAGCAACAAAGAAAATTTCTTGCCCTGAAGAATTTTCAGGCTCATATGTTGCAATTAAATTTGTTAGATTAAAGTCCTCTCTAGCATGAGTTTCCTCTCTAAATTGCCATTGAGTTAAGTTTTCTTTGATAGATTCTCTTAGATTATATGATGCATCTGAACCAGGAAGTCTGTGGCCTAAGTCGACTTGCCATTTTATAGAGGAGTTGGCAGCGGTGGAATTGAAGGCTAAATCATCATAAAAATCGCATGGCTGACTTGATTGATAGTTGGGTTTTTGCCCATCTTCTAACGCTAAAACAAGGTTGCTGTGAGGCAATAGGCACATGACTAGAGTTAGAACAATTAGTTGTTTACTAAATGTTTTTTTCACCCCGGCATTCATGAGCATTATTGACTCCTAGCAGACTGACCCTTAAATACCTCTTTTCGACTCGGTCAAATAGATAGCAGTATCGCAATTATTTGAGATGTTTATTATGTCGGAAAATCGTTCCAATAAAGCCTTATTTTTGATTGCGCTATTTTTTATTTCTGTAATGTCTCCAATTTTTGCTTCAGTAAGTGCTGACGCAGCCGAAAATACAGAGAGAATACCTTACAATGCTGGCGGTATAATAATTGGAGATTTGAAAGACTTCGATATAAGCAATGGTTCACAATATTTGCTTATTGAAGAAGAACAGCCAGTAGTCTCAGCTTATGGATTCATGAAGCAAGCTTGGATTGATGCGGGTCGACCAGGTGTTGAAGATATGAAATATGAGCCAGTAACTCAAGGACGGTCTAGCGGTAGAGTTTGTAGTCCCCACTTAGTTGGCGATGAATTAAGCGTACCAACATCAGGAGGCTCAATAAATGCATATGTCGCTAAGACCACCAATACAGTCGCTTTCATAGTTGAATCGGGAAGGACGCTTTCTTCAACAGTTTTGAACAACCTAGCCTCTTCTTGGGATAGTACGATTTATCCGACCATGACTACCTATTATGGTAAAGACTACCAAGACGGAAGAGGACTTGCCCCACCGGATATAGATAATAATTGTCAAGTTCAAATTATAATTCATGACATAGATGGACCCTTCAATACCGGAGGTTACTTTTCTCCTTCTTTTGCCAGTGCTAGGGAGTCGGTGTTTGTCGATTATGCTGATATTACTCTAAGTTGGGGTAAGTCGATAATTGCCCACGAATTACAACATTTACTTCACAACGCACAAGATCCATATGAAAATCTATGGATTGATGAAGGAAATGCAGATGTGGCTATTTTTCTCTGTTTTGGAGCCGATTCTACTCTAGTTAGCCATCTCAATCAATGGACTGAAGCATCTGAATTATCTGTTCGTTGGTGGAATCAAAGATTCGCAGATTATGGAGCTGGATTCATCTTCACTATGTATCTTGCAGATCATCTTGGTGGAGGTGCTGCAGTGCGACAATTGGTTCAAGATTCTGCAACAGGCGGGGTCGGTGTTGAAAAATTAGCTTTATCACCGCCTGCTGGTCAAAGCGGCTCTATAGGTCGAACAATGAATCAGATATTTGCAAACTTTTCTATCGCCGCAGTTCTAGATTCAGACCAAGGGATATATGGATTTTCTAACCTTGATTTGACCCCTACTTGCTCTTCAGCATCTTTTTGTAGAGTTCAACCTGCTGCAACAAACAGTGATTGGAGCACTCCTTGGTCTTCTACTGGTAATTCCGTGGAAGGTTGGGGAATTAGGGCATTCAAGTTTACTCCTGGTTCATCTTCTCCTGCCCCATTAACCATTAGATTAACTTCAGATGTTAGCCAATTTGATGGAGTTATAGTTTCTAAATCTACAGTAGATGGACTGCTTACGGTTACCGATTTGGACTTCCAAAGTAATGTAGCAACAGCACTTGTGCCAGGTTTTGGAAATTTGACCGATGAAGTATGGGCAATAACATGGTATGCAAGTACAGTGGCCGATTGTGATTATACTTCATGTGGACCATCATATCCTCAAGGAACAGTTGATATCGAAGCAGCAAGAATCACATCTCCAGCTACTTTAACACTCAACACTACTGAAACATCGGACAGAGACGGAGATGGAAATGACGATACTTCTCACATTAGTTTCAATGTATTTTCAAATGCTTTCTTTGAAGACTTAGATGTCGATATCAGTGTTATGGATTCTTCAGGAGAATTAGTTGACTCCATTTCCAACAGAATTTCTGCTGGCGGTGGTCAAGATACTTCTAGTGATATATGGTTCACTGCTCCTCTTGATGGCACCTATACATTCCAGTTTGACATGTATGACATGATTGGAACTTTAGTGGATAGTTCTTCTTCTTCGCCTTTGGCACTTTCTAACATGCGCCCAACTGCAAATGGTAGTATTTCATCTAATCAAACTCAGACCTGGGAAAATATTGAGTTTAGTGGTGGTGGATTTGACGCATGGGGGTTATCTTTTGATAATAATTCACTTCCGTATTTAGATTCGCCAGTCGCCTATGCTTGGGATTTTGATGATGGTGTGACATCTTCTTTGAAGTCTCCAACTAGGTCTTATCAATCCATTGGAGTATACAACTCAACTCTAAGAATCATGGACCAAGGAAATACTTGGTCAGATATAGAAATACATCAAGTCAATGTCACCGATGACTCGATGCCTGTTCCAGTTATTTCGGTCAATAACTTAGTTATTGATACTGAAATAAGTATTTTCACAGACCAATTAATTCAATTTTCAGCCTCAAAATCTTCAGACAACGTCCCAGTTGAAAATTTACAATACCAGTGGGATTGGGGAGATGGGGAAATCGATTCAGGAATCGGAATGTACCTTGCTCAGCATGAATGGGGCGATATTACTGGAGAAAATGTGACTTTCAACCTCACACTAACAGTATTTGATGGAATAAACAGTGGTCAGAAGAGTATTCTTGTATATGTAAATAATAGAGTGCCATATCAGATTTTTACAGATAATCTAACCACTTATACATACACTTCAATTCTAATGCCAGATGTGTTTACAGATGATGATGGATTAATTATTCAATATGAATGGAACTTCCCAGAAGGTGTCAACCTTGGTGGAGGAATTACAGATAAGAGTGATGATTTTGTAGAGACAACCTCTACAGTGGCCTATCCTAATCCTTCATGGAATTCACCGGGACTAAAGGCAGCAGTTCTGACTGTAACTGATGATGATGGCAGCGAATCTTCTACTCAAATATTCATTAATGTACTCAATCAAGTCCCAGTTGCTGATTTCTTAGTTAGAGTCAATGATGATGAAGGCAATTCATTGATTGACTTTAGGGCTGAAGATGGATTGGTAGATGTACCATACACATTCGATGGTAGAAATTCCTTTGATATCGACGGGACGATGGGTGATTCTAGTGATCTATCTTTCAACTGGACATTTGGTGATGGAAACTTTGGTGACAAACCTCAATCAACGTTTACTTTTACAGAACCTGGAGTTCATGTTGTAAGTCTGTTTGTTATCGATGAAGAAGGGGCTCAAAGTTTGACTAGGACTATGACTATTAGAATTGCTAATCCTTTGCCTATAATTTCAGTAAAAATTCTTGATGCTTGGGTTTCAGGTCAACAAGTAACAGATACGACTCCAAGACCAGAAGGTTTCATTCCTGATGCATGGTCTCATACCTTTGATGAAAATGATAATACATTTACAGCACCTAATTTGATGCTATACTTTGATTCAGATGGGACTAGAGACGGTGATAGAAGATTTGAAGGTAAATTTGCTCCACTTGATGCAATGCTAGAAGATTGGAATGGGCTGGTAGAATATACTTGGGATTTTGGAGATGCTTCACCTCTTAATCATGAATCATCACCTTGGCATTCTTATTCAAGTCCTGGCGCATATACAGTTACCCTAACTGTTAGAGACGCATTTGGAACTGGTGATGTCAGTAGAGAAAGCTTCACGATTGTAGTTGATAACCCGCCTGTAATAGAGGACATTTCATATCCGGATGAAATAATAATAGAACAATCGATTTATTTATCTGCTAATATCTCTGATATTGAACTTGATCAAAATAAATTGATTTACAGAGATATCAATATTGACGATGGTTCATTATTTGATAAGGATGAGTTTATTGAATCAGAACTTGTAGTCAAATGGGATGTTAATTTAGAATTGGATGAAGATGGAAATGGCGATGCGACAGATGATTACATCATTCCAGAAAATTCACCTATCTATCGAATCACTCCTGTGTGGAATGAATCTGGAAAGTACGTAATTGGACTCCAGGCATGTGACGGATTAGGTATGTGCGCATATTTGACTGAAGAAATAAATGTTGTACCTAAGCCCGATGACCCGCCATCACTATCAGACTTTGAACTTGAAGATTGGATGAGTTGGATTAAAGAAGCAGGTTCAGATTTAGCTACTTTCGTAGCATTAATCGCAGTGGCATTAATTCTAGGTTGGTTGGTTATGCGTGATTCAAGTGATATTGAAGATGAAGCTAAGCAAGCTGCTGAAACATATACTGATGTTGAACACGTGGAAGTTCAAGGTGGTTTACTTGGTATGGACCAACATACTCCTCCTCCTGCTCCATCGATACTTTCTAAGGACGAACGCCGCAATGATGATAGTGGTTACATCAGACCGTTACGTAGAAGAATCTAATCGCTACAATCTTGAACTGCCGATGAAATAGAAAAAATGAGGGAGCATTAAAATGAGGTCTAGATTCGTACTTGTTGTACTTTTCATACTAATTGCCCCTCTAATTGCAGTTTCACCAGACTCGTCTTTATCAATTAGTAAAAACGCATCAGCAGCAGATGCTTGCAAAGGAGACTTAGAGCCAGTTAGGTGGAACGAATCCCTTCAAAGAATTGCTATGGTCCCTCACTATAACCCTTACGAAGATTGGTGGAGTTTTTGGGAAGAGGACGAAGGCCGTAAAGGAAAAAATAGTGACTCAGGAAATGATGGCTCCGATGAACAGGATTCAGTAGTAGACCAGTCTCTTAGTCCTGAACCATCATGGATGTATGACTTATATGAGCATAATTTAGAACCTTTAGATTCTAACCATCATTCGACTCTTTTGGTTGGAAATGATAGTGTTGGAGCAATAAAGGTCAATTTATCTGCTAATCACAGAACTACGGTTTGCATAACTCTTCAAAATTTAAATCAAACTAGTAATTCTGATGTTAGTGCAGATGTATATCTTATGACTTCAAGTGAATATCAAAAATATGAGGAAAGTTACTTTTCATCCCATTCAGATAACCGATGGTATTCTGATGTTGAACAATCTATGAGTGATATACCTCCTGAATGGAGGAGTTTCAATTTCCTTGGTTGGAAAACCTACAGAGATGCCCATCAGTATGAACAAGTTGATAATGTTAATTTTGCTTTAAGTTTAGATGGCCCTGAAGTGTATAGTGGTATTTTTGGAGATCCGGATTGGCAAGATTTCTACATTGTAATTGATACTTGGGACAATGTTCATGATAATGATGAACTCCCGCCAGAAGCCATAATTGCTGCTGATGTAACTATTATTACTACTGAAAGGACTCTGATATTGCCGAACTTTACAGTTTCTTTGGTCTTCTTGGCTTTGACAATATCGCTGGCCATTACACCATTTATTATCAATGCAAGATACATGAGGGCTGGATTAGAATCAGAACAAGCCCCGGCAGGTTTCGTACCATCATTGAATACAGAGCCAGAAATACCTCCTGCTGTCAATCAAATCCAGCAAGAGGCCAATTCAACTACTAATCCAAACAATCAACAAATAGGGCAATTAGACGACGATAGTAAGCAAATTCCGAACTTACCAGAATAGTAATTTAGGAATTTAATATTCCAATAATGCCCAAGCATCACGAAGGTCTCTTACATTAATCAGCCCTCTATCAGAGAGTCTGAAGTGATTTAGCATTGTAGCGTAAACAAGACTTTGTCCAAGAATAGGTGCATGAAGTCTTACCCAATCTCCTCCATTTCCAAGTCCCATTAAGCAATGAGGGTCTTCATCATCTTTCAAGGAGTGAGCCGCTTCGATAATTTGCAGTGAGTCTTGATGATTTACAACAGAGGTGCAAAACTTCATGATGTCTCCTTTACCATAGTTTTCTCTAACCATTTTCACAATGTCTTCAGCATTAGGAGTCGAACTTGAGTCGTGATATGAAGCGATAATCTTACAATCAGACTCTTTGGCCTTTGTAGAAAGTTTATCTCTTTCTTTATCGCCTATTGATAGTTCTAGGTCAACAAAACTGACATTTGAATCGATTGCGTTGTCAAGTATTTCGAGCCTTTGTTTTTCTGTTCCAGCAAAGAACCCACCTTCTCTAACAGGTCTAACGGTGAAAATGACAGGGACAGGAATTCCTTCCTTTAGAGATTCAATTGATTTTTCCACATCAATTTCTTTGAAGTCTTTAACAGCCCATTCTTTTTCTGGTGACATTTTACTAATTTTTTCACCATCTTCATTTTCAGTAACAGTTGGTTCGGGTTTGATAAGGTATAATTTGTCAAAGCGAACTTCAACATAATCAGCACCAGCAATATTAGCTCTATTTGCTTCGTCAATCATCTCATCTACCGAAATCCCTTCGAGAGATACGCATATTTTCGGCTCTGCCATATTCCGTCCAAATAGGGAGTGTTATTAACGCTCACGGATGAAAGATGATTTTCTCATTTTTTCATTTTTACCAAAAAGCCATATTTTGAACAAGTAAAATTAGTCTACAATATGCCTTATTTGGGGTTAGTTTTCCACTACCTTTAAACACCTTCACGGATGGTTGGTAATGGTAGGGGAGTGACAGGCAGATAATCAATGCACAGCAGGCGATTTTAGGCGCATCTGCTGGAAGCAAAAAATAGTTAATATCTGCCAATTCTACATTGTTAAATTCGGTGATTTTAGAATTTGAATGACCCTAACTGGAGTGAATGAAATGAGTGATGATTATAGCGCCTCTAGCATCCAAGTGCTGGAAGGATTAGAAGCGGTGAGGAAAAGACCCGGGATGTATATTGGAGACCCGCACGACGGTTCCGCTTTGCACCACTGCATTTGGGAAGTAGTCGACAACTCCGTAGACGAGCATCTTGCAGGCTATAACAATAAGATCGAAGTCACGCTAAAACCTGATGGCACGCTTTCAGTCAGAGATTATGGGCGTGGCATACCTGTCGGAGTACATGATGAATTTGGAGTTTCAGCTGCAGAAGTAATTATGACTAAATTGCACGCTGGAGGTAAGTTCGACAATAGTTCTTACAAAGTATCCGGAGGTCTTCACGGAGTAGGTGTTTCTGCTGTAAATGCGGTTTCAGAGTGGATGGACGTTACAATACACAGAGATGGAAAAATTCACTACCAAAGGTACTATGCAGGTGTTCCAGCATCTCCACTCGAAATAATTGGAGATTGCGATGATACCGGCACAATAATTTCTTTCAAACCAGATTTGACTATTTTCACCGAGGTGATTGAATTTGAATTCGAACAAATCGACACTAGATTAAAAGAAACAGCATTCCTTAATGCAGGCCTTGAGATTGTCATTTCTGATGAAAGAGGTGAAGAAGAATATACTAGTAAGCACCTGTACGAGGGTGGAATTAGCGAATTCGTATCTCAATTAAATATCTCTAGAGAGGCAATGCACCAAGAAGTAATTGTGATTTCAGGCGGCAAAGAATTAGAGATCGGTACTGTTACTGTAGACCTTGCTTTACAATGGTCAAGTGCCTTTAGTGAATCGATTAGATGCTACACCAATATTATTCGTAACAAAGATGGAGGAACTCACATGTCAGGGCTTAGAACTGCACTAACTAGCAGTCTAAACTCATATGCTAAGAAAAAGAACTTACTCAAGGGTGAAAGTTTGTCAGGAGACGATGTTAGAGAAGGGCTTACTGCAATTGTAAGCGTAAAGCACCCAGACCCTTCTTTTTCATCCCAAACCAAAGACAAACTTGTCAGTAGCGAAGTCACAGGTATAGTTCAGACCGTTGTTTACGAGAAATTAGGTGAGTTCTTCGAAGAGAATCCTTCTGTTGCAAAAATCGTAATAGAAAAAGCATTACTTGCTTCAAAGGCCAGAAAAGCAGCACAAAAGGCAAGAGAATTAACTAGAAGAAAAGGAGTTCTTGAAGGTGGAGGATTACCTGGTAAATTGGCTGATTGTCAATCAAGAGACCCATCGGAATGCGAAGTATACCTCGTGGAAGGTGATTCAGCGGGTGGTTCTGCCAAGACCGGTAGAGACCGTAGAATACAAGCGATTTTGCCACTTAGAGGAAAAATCTTGAATGTTGAAAGACAAAAGAGAAATATTGTCAAGGTATTTCAAAACCAAGAAATTCAAACTATGATTAGAGCATTAGGTGCAGGTGTTGGTAATAATCCCGATGATGAAGGTTCATTCAATCCTGAAAAGTTAAGATATTCAAAAATTATAATCATGACTGACGCTGACGTTGATGGTGCCCACATTAGAACATTGATGTTGACATTTATCTGGCGTTTCATGAGGCCAGCGATTTCCGAAGGGCACGTATACATAGCCCAGCCACCATTATACCAACTTTCAAGAGGTAGAGTCAACAAGTATGCATTTAGCGATGAGGAAAGAGATACGATTATTGAGGAATTGAAAGCAGGCAACCCTTCAACAAAAATAGGCGTACAAAGGTACAAGGGTCTTGGTGAAATGAATCCAGACCAATTATGGGACACCACAATGAATCCTGAAACAAGAACTATGCTAAAAGTTACAATTAGAGATGCTGAAGAATCAGATCGATTATTTGAAATCCTAATGGGGGAAGATGTACCAGACAGAAGGGCATTTATTGAGAAGTACGCAAAGGAGGTGACCAACCTTGACATCTGAAGAAGAAAACATAGATAACAACGAGGAAGACGAGGAAATAGTTCCTCAAGGAAATATTTTGAATCAACCATTGGAAGAGGAAATGAAGAATTCTTACATCAATTATGCGATGTCGGTTATTATTGGCAGAGCTTTACCAGATGCTAGAGATGGATTAAAACCGGTTCATAGAAGAGTACTTTACGGAATGCATGAGGGTGGACATACATCTGAAAAGAAGTTCAGTAAATCTGCACGTTCAGTTGGAGAAGTAATGGGTAAGTACCACCCACACGGCGACCAATCCATCTATGATACGATGGTTAGAATGGCTCAAGACTTCTCACTTAGGTATCCGTTGGTAGACGGACAAGGGAATTTCGGTTCCATTGACGGCGACCCTCCAGCAGCTATGCGTTATACAGAGAGTCGTTTAGATAAAATATCTAAGCACATGTTAGAAGATATAGATAAGAAAACCGTTGATTTCCAACCCAATTTTGATGATTCAGAGCAAGAACCAACAGTTCTTCCTTCACGACTTCCAAATTTGATTTTGAATGGAAGTGATGGTATTGCTGTGGGAATGGCTACACGTATTCCACCTCATAATTTAACTGAGGTTGCAGGTGCAATTAATTTACACGTCAAGACAATTATCGAAGAAGGAGTCGATGAAAACAAGATGCCAAGTATTTCTATAGAAAATTACATGGAGCACGTACAAGGTCCGGATTTCCCAACTGGTGCAGGAATCCATGGCGTCGATGGAATATATGATATGTATTCAACAGGTAAAGGCAGATTCCATGTACGTTCAAAGTGCGATGTCCTCGATGATCAGAAAGGAAAGAGAATTATTGTCCATGAAATCCCATATCAAGTCAAAAAAGCAGATATGTTAATCCATATCGCTGATTTGGTTAGTAAAGGAACAGTTGTCGGTATTCGAGATATCAGAGATGAATCTTCTAAGGAAGGTATCAGAGTTGTAATTGAGGTCAAGAATAATGCTGACCCTCATGCAGTACTGAATCAATTATACAAATCCAGTCGTTTACAGGAATCATATTCGGCAAATATGATGGGGATTCTAGATGGTAGGCCGGTTCTACTAACTCTCCCGGTCATTCTTCATACCTATGTAGAGCATAGAGAGTCGGTTATTGAGAGGCGTGCAGAATTTGAATTGGCAAAGGCTCAATCGCGTGCTCATATCTTAGAGGGGCTTGTCAAAGCCCAAGATAGAATTGATGATGTAATTGCAGTTGGTAAAGCGAGTGCTAGCCGTGAGCAGTTTGAGTCTGTTCTACGTGGTGATGAAACCATGGGTTCGATTGCAGCATTTGATTTCACCGAACCACAAGCTAAGGCAATTGCTGAGAGAAGATTGTATCAATTGAGTCGTCTTGATGTTGACAAAGTCCAAAATGAATATTCGGAATTACAACTAAAGATTGCTGACTTGCAAGATATAATTTCTTCAAGGATTAGAAGATTGGATATTTTACTAAGTGAACTTAATGAAATGGTAGAAAAGCATGGTGATGAAAGACGTTCTTACATCGACCCAATGCCACTTTCCATGGACCGAGAAGACCTAATCGAGGAGAGGGCGATTGCAATTACTCTAAGTGAAGACAATTATATTCGTCACTTACCTGTAGAATCATTTAGAGTTCAAAATAGAGGCGGTAAAGGCCTCAAAGGTGTCGCAACCAAAGCAGAAGATACGCCTCAACTAATCATTACATGTTTTAGTAAAGATAGATTATTGATCTTCACAGATCAAGGAAGAGTATACGGATTGAAGGCTTGGGAAACTCCATTGGGAAGTAGACATTCAAGAGGCGGACATATCAGAAACTTGCTTGAAAGTCTTAGAGAAGATGAAAACATCGTTACAATTTTACCTATTTCAAGAGAACTTCTTGAAACGCCAGAAGGTAATTACCTACTATTTGCAACTAAATTGGGGCTTATCAAGAAAACTCGTTTAGAGGAATATGTTAAGATTAATAGAAATGGAAAATATGCTTTAAGATTCAAACTCGATGGAGATAGTTTGGTCAATGTGAGGTGTGGAACAGACCAATCAGATATAGTTATGATTTCTAGTACTGGATTTGCAAGTAGGTTTGCCTGCCAAAAAATCAGAGCATCAGGTAGAGTATCTGCTGGTGTTTACGGAATAAAAACTGGAAATAGAAAGGGTGCAGATGGAGGTCATGTAGTTGGAATGATTGCAACTGATAACACTGAAACTCAAATTCTAACTATCTCAAAGAATGGTATGGCTAAGAGAAGTAGACTTGGAACTGCTGAAAAGGTACCTTATCTAGATGCTGAAGGAGTTCAAAAAGTCCACAAAGAGACTGGCGAATTGATGGATAGAACAGATGGATATAGGAAGACAAATCCTGGCGCTAAAGGTGCTTTTACCATGAATATCGATAAGGAAGAGAATGATGAGATTATTGCTGCAAGGCAAATTCCGAACCTTGATGATAACCTATTTGTTCTGACCAAGAAAGGTATGATGATTAGATTGAGAGCTAATCAAACCAAGGAGACCAAATCTAAGAAATCGAAAGGAACTAGAATAATGGAACTCAGAAATAAGGGTAAATCCGGATTTAGTGATGAAATTATTTTCGTCGCAAGATTACCTGCAGAATTGATTGATGAGGAAGATGAAGATTTTGATGAAATGGATACAAATCAAGATGGCGTAATTGACCGTGAAGAATTCGAAGCAGCACTAAAAATGAAGACTTTGAGTGAAGAAGAAGAGTGATTTGAAGTATCGACGACTTCAAACATGATTACGGTTTGTCTTGTCATAGGGCGAATCTATTTTTGCTCAAGGTGATTATTATGGACGAGCGTTCTTTGATATATGATTGGAATACCATAGAGTATGATTTCAACAGAAATCCATCTAATCATCCTCATGGTGTTTGGTTTGACGATGAAACTCTTAGAGACGGACTTCAAAGCCCTAGTGCAAGAAATCCGACAATCGAGCAAAAAATAGAATTGCTAAGTTACATGGAGAAATTAGGAATTCAAAAAGTTGACCTTGGTCTACCAGGTGCAGGGCCATTCCATAGAGAGCACATCGATGCTCTGTTAAATCACATCATCTCACATGATTATCAAATTAGGCCAGGTGCTGCAGTCAGAACATTGATGAATGACATCGAGCCTCTAGTTGAAATGCAAAATAAGCACGGAATCCCTATTCAAGCATCCGCTTTCTTAGGAACTAGTCCAATTCGTCAATATACTGAAGGCTGGACTATGGATAAATTGATTTCAACAATGGAAAAGGCAGTTAGTTATGCTGTTGAAAACGAAGTTCAAGTGATGTTTGTCACAGAAGACACCACTAGATCAAAGCCTGATGATGTAAAGAAAATATATCAAAGAGCGATGGAATTAGGGGTTCGCAGACTTTGTGTTTGTGATACATGTGGGCATGTGACACCTAATGGAGTCAAGAAATTATTAAACTTCATCGATGAAGAAGTAATCAAAGATGGTGGTTATAAGAGAAGTGAAATTGAAGTAAATTGGCACGGACATCAAGATAGAGGTCTTGGAGTTGCAAATAATATCGCTGCGGTTGAAGCAGGTGCCGATGTAATTCATGGTACTGCTTTAGGAGTTGGTGAAAGAGCAGGAAATGCTCCATTAGATCAAACATTAGTAAATTTGAAACTAATGGGAGTAATAGATAATGACCTAACTCATCTAGATGATTATACTAGATTGGCTAATAAGTACATAGAAGTACCACTTCCTAGAAATTATCCAGTATTTGGTGAAGATGCATTTGAAACAGGAACAGGTGTACACGCATCTGCAGTAATCAAAGCAATGAGAAAAGGCGATAATTGGTTGGCTGATAGAGTTTATTCTGGAGTTCCGGCCGGTGATTTTGGATTAAAGCAAGTTATCAGAATCGGCCACATGGCAGGACGTTCGAATATTATATGGTGGCTAGAGCAAAATGGATACGAGGCTGAAGATGATTTAGTCGCCCATGTTTTTGATGTAGCAAAAAGCCAAAGAAGAAATATGGAAGATTCTGAAGTTGAGGCGGCAGTTAAGAATTTCCTAAATCAATCTTAAGCACCAGCTTCTTCATCATCTGAAAATGGATTTGGTTTTTGTTGATTTGAACGACCTATCATCCATTCAGTATCGACACCACCTCCACTCCACTCGCCTTCGACATTCACTTCATCAACGTCTTGTTCTTCTCGCCAAACAGCGTCTTCCTCAGAGCCACAAACAATGAAATTACCATTGCTATCAATCTGCTCTTCAAGTAATCTCATGTGTTTAGAAATAGGTAAAAAGTGAGCAACAGGCATTCCACTGGCTGTAAATGGATTAGTTGCAGCCCCTACCAATAAACCATCTTCAGGTGCTACTATATCGACGGTAAGACCTGGTGTTGCAGGATCTGAAATAGTCGCTATTACTTCGCCCTCCCTCATTACAGAACCTGAAGTAACAAACATATCTAACAATCCTCCTTCACTTGCTCTAAGCCATAAAGAGCCACTGGCCAGCATACGGAATCTTGGTCGATGGGGTTTACCAGGTATCATTCTTAGAGACCTTAGTACATTCATAACTCCATGTATTGCAACCTTTACAGATTCATTATCTAGTAGATTAGCTCCACCACCTTCGTAAGTTATTGAAGGGATATCATTCTCAACAGCAGCTTTTCTTAAAGAACCAGAAGGAGGTTTTGAATCAAGAATAATTTCGATTCCAAATGCTTTAGCTAAAATATTTGAGCCAGCATGAGCCAAATCCGCTCTTAGTTGAGGCATGTTAGACCGTCCTTTGGCAGCACTATGTAGGTCAATAATAGCGTCAGTATCGCTTAGTAAGTACTTCCATACTTGTGCTGCAACACGTCTGGTAGTCGTACTTTTAAAATTCCCAGGAAAATTCCGATTTAGGTCTCTTCCATCAGGGAAATATCTCGATTTCGAACGATATCCTGGAAGATTAACTACTGGTACTATTCTTACAGTGCCAGCCATTTGTTTTGGATTGAGTGGTTTGCCTATATCTGTGAAAGCATTTGATAGAAGGTGAGTACATGCAGATGGGCCAGTTAATTCATCACCGTGTATGCCACCAAGAATTGTTATTGTAGGTCCTGGCCTTTCCCCATGGATAATTGTTACAGGAATTGGCCATGGGTCTCCTAGGTCAACCTCTAAAAGAGGCATTGAAATTGTTCTTATTGTTCCTGGTTTGATTATTTTTCTATACAGCCTTATATTGCCCCATTCCGCACTTCTATCCCATTCTGGGCGGTCTTCAGTTTGGTGAGCATCCAATGCTTCTTGGATTGCAATACGCCTTCTTTTTGGCAATTCATGAGCGACTCGAATCTTTGTCTTCTTGACCTTCTTCTTGTCACCCATGTACAGGCGAGTAGTTCATTCACCATGAACAATGCTATTCTATTTTGATACAAACAAAGAAAGACGGACTTGTATTAGCCTAATCATGGAAGTTATTGGAGTACAACAAAAGTTTGCGCCAAATTCAATTTGTTTTGGCTGTGGACCAGCAAACAAAGATGGATTACAGATTATCAGCCAGAGGATTGAAAATGGTCTTTATCTCGAATTTATGCCTGAACAACATCATCAGGCATTTCCAGGAATGATAAATGGCGGTATCATAGGTACTTTACTCGATTGCCATGGAAATTGGACTGCTGCTATTGCTTTGATGGATGAAGGCGATTTAGATGAGCCACCATGTACTGTTACTGCTTCTTACTCTGTAACACTTAGAAGGCCTACTCCCACAGATACTATGCTATGTATAACCAGTCAGGTAAAATCCATTGAAGGAAATAAAGTTGAAATCGAACTTCTCTTAGAAGCGAATGGAAAAGTTTGTGCTACCGGTGAGGGATTATTTGTGGCAGTTAAAGATGGCCATCCTGCTTATCACCGTTGGAATTGAGGAATTTCGATGGTCAAACCAAAGCCTGACCAGAAGATTAAGCTTGAACAATTAAGGTCGATTGTATTAGATTTGATGCAAGATATGGAAATTTGGCATGAAATAGATACAGTGGGATTAGAAAAAATAGAACTTGGAGTTCTAAGAATTAATGCAACTCAAAGGCATGGAGTGACAAGGTGGAAGAGAGGAGTAGATGTCTCGAATCTAAAACCTTCAGACGTTCAAGAGATCAATATCCACCCTCATCTCTTAGAAGAAAGGTGGAATGCTTATGCTGCATTTGTATTACATCATGAATATATCCATGCACTTGGATTTAGGGAGCATGATAAGAGATTTCGGTATATGGAGAAATCTTGGCCTGGAAGTAAAGCGGTTAAACATGGTTCAGAATTCACAGAATTTTTGAGATTGAAGAACGCTAAGTGGATTTGGTCATGTAATACTTGTGATAAGCAATTTCCAAGGAAAAAGCCTTCTAAAGGCATGTATAAGTGTAGGGAATGTAATACCATTCTAATTGATAAGAAACTTTAATCACTTCTTTTTCGACTTACTCTTAGACTTACTTTTTGCCTTAGTTTTAGCCTCTTTGACCTTACTATCGCCGTCCATGTCGGCATCTTCAGCGATCTTCTTAATCATCGATTCTTCCTTTTCACTGATATCGCCATCCTTAGCAGCCGACTTTATTGCAGCCTCTACATTCATCTCAGCAGCTTCTTTGTCAGAGATTCCAAGTGCGCTTTGGAAGGATTTCAGTTCATTTAATTCTTCTTCAGTAATAATTCCATCATCCCAAGCAGAGTTATATGCTTCTATGAGGAAACTTTTGTAATCTTCTGGATTTAGTAATACGTCTCTGATCAATCCATGATTCGGTCCTTCTTCTGGTATATCTCCTGAAAGTTCTAGGATTGCAATTGAGCGTCTAACTTCTTTTACAGCCATGTCTTTTAGCCCATGTCCTGCCCAAACTGCCCCAGCAGCTACAACTGCAGCAGCAAACCATCTCATGATATCAGGGTCTACTAATTCCCCAGGTTGAACCAAGTGAAAAATTCCGATAACAGCCATGGCGGCTCCACACATCACTTCTACCCAATCATTGAGGTCCGGTTCATCGTCAAAAACTGAAAGTCTGTCTTCGATAATAGAGTCTATCTCATCGCTCATGTTGTAAGGTGAGTAGTCGAAGGGTCTTATGGGTGTCGGAATTACTCTGTGAAGCGTTGTCCTTTTGGACTGTTGGCGCGACAGTCCAAACATGGCGGCCGGGAAAGAGCATATTTCCGAACTGGATTTGCCAGATTCTGTAATAGACTTCATTACGGATAAATGGGGTATAAGCAAGTTACATCCTCCACAATTTGAAGCGATGCCTTCAATTTTCAAAGGAAGAAATGTGCTTTTAGCGATACCTACTGCAAGTGGTAAATCACTTGTCGCCTATATTGCAATTCTTAGGAAACTAATGGTTGAAGAAATTGGTACAAAAGCGATTTATATTGTGCCGCTGAAGGCATTAGCTAGTGAAAAATTCGAAGATCTAAAAGAGATATCAAAATCGCTAAATTTGACAGTTGGTTTGGGTATTGGCGATTCATCCTCAGAAGCAAAAAAGATTGAAGAATGTGACATACTGGTATGTACATCAGAAAAACTCGATTCAATAATTAGAAATAAACCTCAAACTATGTCAAGAGTTTCAATTGTAGTTGCAGATGAATTTCATTTGATGAATGACTCAACGAGAGGACCAACATTGGAAATAAACCTCACAAAACTTAGATTCCTAAGAAAAGATGCACAATTGATAGCATTGTCTGCAACTGTTGGAAATTGCCAAGACTTAGCCAACTGGTTAAATGCAGACCTGATAAAATCTGACTGGAGGCCTGTTGCGCTTGAGTACAGCACATTTCATGACTTACATCTAGAACCTAGACTTGTTCAATCATCGGAAGTTTCAACTTCTCCCGATGTACTAAATCCCCCAAGAGATTTAGAAGGTCCAAAGACTCAACCAACTTGGGTTGTTCTAAAAGATGCAATAATGCAGAAAGGACAGTTACTAATTTTTGTTGGAACTAGGAGGAGTGCAGAATCAGAAGCCCTCAAGTTATCCAAGAGAGTTGCTAAACTAATGGAAAAAGAAGACCCTGAGAAATTGAATAAACTAAATGAATTTGCAGAATCATTGGAAGGAAGATCACAAACTGCAATGGGCGAAAAGTTACATCAATGCATCAAAGGAGGTGTCGCTTTTCATCATGCTGGCCTGACACATAGCCAAAGGAAATCTATTGAATCTGCTTTCAAAAAAGGACTTCTACTCGCTTTGACAGCAACACCAACCTTGGCTGCAGGAGTTAATCTTCCAGCAAGAAGAGTCTTGGTAAGGGATGTAAAAAGATGGGATGACGGGATGAGTCGCCCTTTACCTGTTATGGAAGTAAGGCAAATGTTAGGGCGGGCAGGACGTCCAAAATATGATGATTATGGAGAGGCTTGGATACTTTGTAAAGGCACAGATGGTTGGGAAATTGCTGATGATGTTAGTGAAAGATATTTCTTTGGAGAGATAGAGTCAATATCTTCGAAATTGGCTAGTGAACCGGCATTAAGAACTCACCTTCTATCGATAATATCTACAGGTGGCCTACAACACCGTGGAGATATTGGTGACTTTCTGGAGTCTACTTTCTTAGGGTTTAGTATTTCCAAGAATATTCTGAATGAGAGAATCGACGAGATGCTTAATTGGTTAGTGGATGAAAGATTCATTAGAAGATTAGGCGTTGATGAATCCTATGCAAACAAGCGTGCTGATGAGGGAATAAATGATGATGAAGATTGGGATGATAATATGCCTGTTTGGGCAAATATCGCTCATTCAACCATAGGTGTAGAATTTCAGTCATCTAATAATTCCCCAACAAATAAAATCTCCAACTCAGCATTTAGAGAACCTAGTTTCGGATTTAAAAAGGCTACGGAGTTGTCTCATGTTGGTGCATGGCATTTAGATGATAAGAATGAATTTTCAGCGATGAAATATGAAGCCACCTTAATGGGAGAAAGGATTACTCAACTCTATTTAGACCCGTTGTCAGCATCATTATTGAGAGTCGGATTAAGAAGGGCTGTAAGAAGAGAAGTTAGGAAAAGTGGGGAAGTAACAAATTTTGGTTTACTTCATCTAATTGCCACAACTCCAGACTTTTCATCGCTTTGGGCAAAAAATAGTGATATGGAAATAAATTCGAATCTTTGGCTTAAGACCAATTCAGTAGAAAGTGAACTTTTAGCAGACTCTTCTTATGATGAGATGTTGCTTGGAAATGTAAAGTCTGCATGGTTGATTGAGAAATGGAATGATGAAGAAAGTATGCGTTCTATAGAGAAAAGTTTGGATGTCAGCCCTGGTGATTTACACCATAGAGTAGATTTGGC
>MDTB01014992.1_pt1 | contig 23308 bp, 26 predicted proteins | sample 811161 | NCBI WGS metagenome assembly MDTB01 (sample SAMN05326650, study PRJNA326480) | marine metagenome | isolation source: seawater | place: Mediterranean Sea | collected 2009
ATTAAGAAGGTTGCTGGACTCAAGATATATGGGAAATCTTTTTAAAGTAATTTTTGCTTATAAAAATAAAAAAAAATTTAGGCTGGGATTTAAATAATGTTTTTTTCAAATAAATTAAATAAATTTAAAAACATAAATCATTGTTTTTTTTCAAAAAAAGGTGGCTATTCATCAGGGATATATGAAAGTTTAAACTGTGGACTAGGGTCAGATGATAATAAAAATAATGTGATAAAAAATTTAGAGTTTGTAGCAAAAAAAATGGAGATCAATAATGTAGAGAACTTAAAGCTTATGAATCAAACACATAGTAACAAAGTATTTTTTCTTGACGAAAAAAATAAGAATTTGAATAAAATTAAATCTGACTCACTTGTCACCAATGTCAATGGTGTTGCTCTGGGTGTTCTTACTGCTGATTGTGTCCCTATAATTTTATATGATGAAGTTAATAAATCAATTGGTTGTATACATGCAGGTTGGAAGGGTTCTATTTCTGGAGTAATTGAAAACACTATAAAAAAATTTAAGGAAATAAATAACAAAGTTAAAATTACAGCTTGTATTGGTCCATGTATTGGAAACAAAAGTTATGAGGTAGGTGAGGATTTTTATAAGAATTTTTTGGCAGAATCAAAAAACAATATTAATTTTTTTTTAAAGCAAAACCATAATAAGTATAATTTTGATATAAGAAAATATGTAAATTTTAAGTTGAATAATTGTGGCGTGGAAGAAGTGGAAAATATCGATTTTGATACATTTGAGGATAAAGACAACTTTTATAGTTACAGACGATCTCAAAAATTGGGTCAAACGGACTATGGAAGGTGTATTGCAACTATTAGTTTGAAAACTTAAAAAAATAATTGTATAAATAATTATATTTTCATGAAAATATTATCTGGAACTAGCAATAATAAGCTCAGTAAGGATATCTCAAAAAAATTAAAATCTAAATTAGTCAATACAAATATCAAAAGATTTGCTGACGGAGAGATTTATATTGAAATCAATGAAAATATAAGAGGAAACAGTGTATTTGTAATTCAGTCTACCTCTACACCTGTTAACGATAATTTAATGGAACTTCTCCTTTGTTTAGATGCGTTAAAAAGATCATCAGCAAAAAATATTACAGCGGTCATTCCATATTTTGGTTATGCAAGGCAAGATAGAAAAGTCGCACCAAGAACTTCTATTTCTGCTAAAGTTGTTTCAAATTTAATCTCAATGGCTGGGGCAGATAGAGTTGTAACAGTTGACCTTCATGCTGGTCAGATACAAGGTTTTTTTGATATTCCGGTTGATAACTTATTTACAACTCCATTGTTTGCAAGATTTATTAAAAAGTCTTTTAAAAATAAAAAACTAATTTGTGTTTCTCCTGATGTTGGTGGAGTTCAAAGAACTAGAGGTTTAGCTACTAAGCTTAAAACAGACCTTGCAATAATTGATAAAAGAAGACCAAAACCTGGAAAATCTCAGGTAATGAATTTAATTGGCGATGTTAGAGGAAAAAGTTGTTTGATTGTTGATGATATCATCGATAGTGGAGGAACAATTGTCAATGCTGCCGAAGTTCTAAAAAAAAGAGGAGCAACAGAGATTTATGTATTTATAACTCATGGAGTTTTAAGTGGAGACGCAACAAGAAAAATTCAAAACTCTAAAATCAAAAAGCTTTTTATTACCGACACAATAGATAATTCAAATAAAATAAAAAATAACAATAAAATTGAGGTATTGTCTATATCTTCTCTAATGGCCGAAGCAATTAAGAGAATTTCTAACTCAACTTCTGTATCTGATTTATTTAATTAATACTTGTTTTATTTTCAAAGTTGAGTTAAATAGCTCATCCAATTTAATTAAAAAATGAATAATTTAAAAGCTATAAAAAGAGACAGTATCTCTAGAGGAGAAACAAATAAATTAAGAGCAAAAGGTTTAATACCTGCTATCTTATATGGAGGAAAAGATCCTAATGCAAAAATCTCAATAGAAAAAAAATCTATAGAAAACATATTAAATTCAGACTCTTTCTTATCTACTGTTATTGAGTTAGAAATAGATGGGAAAAAACAAAAAGTCTTACCTAGAGACATAGCTTACCATGTTGTATCTGATGAACCAATTCATATAGATTTTATGAGAGTGGTTTCTGGTTCAAAAATTATCATTGAGATACCAGTAAAATTTAAAAATCAATCTGAGTCACCAGGGCTTAAAAGAGGTGGAGTTTTAAATATAGTAAGAAGAAAAGTTGAATTGAATTGTCCTGCAGACCAAATACCAGATGACATTGAAATAGATTTAGCAGGTACTGACATCGGAACAAGCATTAAAATTTCCTCTGTAACATTGCCTAGCAACGTAGTTCCAACAATAACTGGTAGAGATTTTGTTATTGCTACGGTAGCAGCACCATCAATTGTAAAAGAACCAGAGAAACCTGCTGAGGAAACAGCAGTAGAAGGTGCTGAAGGTGAAGCTGCTGCTAGCGCTGAAGGAGCGGCTACAGGAGACAAAGCTGCAGCAGGTAAAGAGGGTGAAGCTGCCAAAAAAGATGATAAAGGAAAAGATCAATCTGGAGATAAAAAACAAGCTGGTGGTGATAAAAAATCATCTACTGAAAAAAAACCACAAGAGAAAAAATAATTTAATATGATGTTGTTAGTTGGATTGGGAAACCCTGGGCCTAATAATTTGAATACACGCCATAATATTGGATTTAAAATTATAGACGCAATCAATCAACATTTTAAGCTTTCAAAACAAAAACCTAAATTTAAAGGACTTTTAACAACTGGCAACATAGACACAAAAAAAGTTTATGCGATAAAACCTTTAACTTTTATGAATAATTCTGGCACTGCAGTAAAAGAATTAATCGACTATTTTAAGATAGATGCAAAAGATGTAATTGTTTTTCATGATGATATGGATATAGATTTTGGAAAGATAAAAGCTAAATTTGGGGGGAGTAGTGCTGGACATAACGGTATTGAGTCTATTGATAAGTTTATAGGAAAAGATTATTCTAGAGTAAGAATAGGTATAGGCCATCCTAAAGAAAAAAAGAAAGTCAATAATCATGTACTCGAAGATTTCAAAGAGGATGAAGAAGAAAAAATTCAAGAAATAACTGACATTATTGTTAAGCTTGTTCCAACTTTAATAGAAAAAAAAATAGATTTATTTTCAAGTAAGGTTAATCAAAATCTTAATGGGATTTAAGTGTGGAATAGTTGGGTTACCAAATGTAGGCAAATCAACTTTGTTTAATGCCCTAACCGCATCTAAAAACGCTGAAGCAGGCAATTTTCCGTTTTGCACTATTGATCCCAATGTTGGTATTGTTGATGTTCCGGATAAAAGGCTTGATGATCTACATGGATTATCTAAATCAAAAAAAAAAATCTACACCAATATTACTTTTGTTGATATTGCGGGATTAGTAAAAGGCGCTTCAAAAGGAGAGGGTTTAGGTAACAAATTTTTATCACATATAAGAGAGGTAGACGCAATTATACATTTAGTAAGGTGTTTTGACTCTGAAAAAATTCAACATGTTAATTCAAAAATTAATCCACTAAATTATTTAGAGTCTATCAAAACTGAGCTTTTGCTTTCTGATATAGATATTATCCTTAAAAGATTAGAGAAAAGTAAAAAAAAATCACTTAAAGCAGAAGAGATATCTTTATTGGAAAAAATTTTAAAATCCTTAAATGACGGTAAAGAAATAGTTCCGCCAGTCTCTGAACAAGAAAAAAGGTTTTTGTCTAACTTAGGCTTGTTAAGCTTAAAACCAAAAATAATAGTATGTAATGTTGATGAAAATAGTCTTTCTAATGGAAATAAATACACTTCAAGTATTAAAGAGAATTACCCAAATGAGAGGGTCGTTGTTATTTGTGCCGATATAGAAGATCAGATAATGTGTTTGGATAAAAATGAAAGAGAGAGTTTTATGAAAGAGGTTGGATTAGATAAAACTGGGTTAAATAAGTTAATAAGAGCTGGTTATGATCTTTTAAATTTAGATACATTTTTTACATCTGGTCCTGAAGAAAGCAGAGCTTGGACGATAAAAAAAGATACTTTAGCGCCAAAAGCTGCTGGAGTAATTCATTCAGATTTTCAGAAAAATTTTATTAGAGCTGAGGTAGTTTCATATGAGGATTTTCTTAGTTATGGAAGCATGGAGAAATGTAAAGAAATAGGTAAATTAAGAATTGAAGGTAAAGACTATCAAATAAAAGATGGGGACGTATTACATTTCAGAGTCAACCCTTGACCATATTTTTTTCATACTCAAATAAACTAATACAGTTAAAATTATCAAAAAAATCATAACTTTGATTCCCATTTTATGTCTAGCTTCCAAATGTGGTTCTGCAGCCCAAGTCAAGAAGGTAGTAACATCCATAGCCATCTGCATTTCAGTTGCTTTTGTTCCATCGGCATAAGAAATGATATCATCCATTAGTGGCTTAGACATTTTAATTTTATTTCCATCCATATATTTATTGTAGTAAACCCCATCATCAAGTTTTATATTAGCAGGTGGATCTTCATATCCCATTAAAACGGAATAAATATAATCTGCACCACCTTTCCTTGATTTTACTAAAACAGACATGTCAGGTGGATATGCGCCTCCATTTGCTGCTGTCGCTGCATTAACATTAGGGTATGGAGATACAAATTTATCCGATGGTCTGCCTGGTCTTGTGAACATTTCTCCCTGATCATCTGGACCATCTGTTACTTCAAAGCTTGAGGCTATATTTTTTACTTCATTAATAGGAAATTCTGGTCCTCCTGGTTCGCCTAAATTTCTGTAACTTAATAGATTCATTGAATGACAAGCTGCACATACCTCATTGTAAACTTGGTAGCCTCTTTGAAGAGAAGATCTGTCAAATTTACCTGTAAAACCTTTAAAGCTCCAATCTACATGAAGAAATTCTTTTTCAGACGCTAATAAATTTGAATTAAAAATAATAAAAAAAAATAGAAATTTAGCAAATAGTTTTTTTTTTAACATATAGCTATCATTTGAGTACGGGCTCTGAAATACTAGCCGGTAAAGGTTCTGTTTTTTCAATTGAACTTAAAACTGGTAGAATTACTAAAAAATGTAAAAAATAATATGCAGTTCCTATTCTAGCAATTAATAAATATAATCCTTCTGCCGGCATAGCTCCCATATACCCCAACACTAAAACGTCGATTACCAAAATCCAAAAGAATTGTTTATAAATTGGCCTAAAAATTGCTGATCTTACCTTGCTTTTATCTAACCAAGGTAAGGCAAGTAAAATAAATATAGAAGCGAATAATAAAATTACTCCTCCAAGCTTATCAGGAACTGATCTTAAGATTGCATAGAAAGGTAGTAAGTACCATTCTGGAACGATATGTTTTGGAGTAATTAAAGGGTTGGCCTGAATATAATTATCTGGATGTCCTAAAGTGTTAGGAGAGAAAAAAACAAAGGCTGAAAAAACTATTATAAAAATTAATAAGGCAAATAAATCTTTTATAGTTATGTAGGGGTGAAAAGGTACTGTGTCTTTTGAAGGTTTTCTAATATCTATACCTACAGGATTGTTATTTCCAGGGACGTGTAGAGCCCAAATATGCAATACGACTAAACCAAAAATTATAAAAGGGAAAAGATAGTGAAGACTAAAAAATCTTGTTAAGGTTGGGTTGTCAACTGAGTAACCGCCCCATAACCAAGTAGTTATACTTTCACCAACAATTGGTATTGCGCTAAACAGGTTTGTGATTACTGTTGCTCCCCAAAAACTCATTTGGCCCCAAGGTAAAACATACCCCATAAATGCTGTAGCCATCATTAAAATATAAATTAGCATTCCTAATATCCATATTATTTCTCTTGGTGACTTATAAGAACCGTAGAATAAAGATCTGAATATATGGATGTAAACTGCAAGAAAAAACATAGAGGCACCGTTTGCATGAACATATCTTAGTAACCACCCATAGTTAACATCTCTCATAATGTGCTCTATGCTATTAAAAGCTAGATCTGCGTGTGCAACATAATGCATTGCCAAAACCAGTCCTGTAACAATTTGTGTTACTAAGCAAAAAGTTAAAATTCCTCCAAATGTCCACCAGTAATTTAAATTTTTTGGAGTAGGATAATCTTGTAGATGCTTGCTTAACGTTAACAGTGGCAATCTATCATTAAACCATTTTCCAAATTTTGACTCAGGTACGTATGTATGTTCGCTCATTTTATTTTATCCAATCTTTATAGTGTTACTATCTACAAACTCATATTTTGGTATTTCCATATTTACTGGTGCAGGTCCCTTTCTAATTCTGCCTGATGTATCATAATGTGAACCGTGACAAGGACAGAACCATCCATTATATTCTCCCTTGTCTGCCAATGGAACGCATCCAAGATGAGTACAAACACCTAGCATGACTAACCATTCAGATTTTTTGACTCTGTCTTGATCCTTTTCTGGATGTTTCAATTCATTCAAACTTACTGACTCTGCATCAGAAATTTCTGACTGAGTTCTTCTTTTAATAAAAACAGGTTTACCTCTCCAAAGAACTGTTATCGATTTGCCGGGTTCGATTTGACTTATATCTACTTCGGTTGTTGCTAAGGCTTTAACTGAACGGTCGGGATTCATTTGAGCAATTAGCGGCCAAATAGTCGCTCCCAAACCAACAGCACCTACTGTGTAACTTGCTGTAAATAAAAAATCTCTTCTATTGGTTTTTTTATCTGGTTTATCCATATATGATATTTAATATGTTATTATCAAAATTAAACCTATTTTTAAAGGTTTCGCAGGGGCACAATGACACACAAATTAAATGAAAATGATAAAAAACGTTGAGATAAAGAAAAAATTTGTGAGTAATTGGTTTATTTTTTTACAATCACAAATACGTGAACAATTTGAAGTTATCGAAAAAAAACTTTCTAAGAAAAAAATAAAAAAAAATAAAAAATTTTCAGCTAGCAAATGGTTTAAAAAGAATAAAGATGAAGGAGGAGGGTTATCTTTAATTTTAGAAAATGGAGAAGTATTCGATAAAGTAGGAATTAATCAATCAACAGTTTCAGGTATATTCCAAAAAGAGTTTAAATCTAAAATTCCAGGTGCCAAAAAGAATGGCAAATATTGGGCCTCTGGAATATCAGTAGTTGCTCATATGAAAAATCCTAAAATACCTGCTTTTCATTTTAATACTAGATTTATTGTAACCACAAAAGAATGGTTCGGAGGAGGAATAGATGTCACTCCCAGTTATAAAGATTTAAAAGAGAAGACCGCAATTCATAATAAACTGAAAGTTATTTGTTTAAATAATAATAAAAATTATTCAAAATATAAAAAATGGTGTGATAAATACTTTTATTTGCCTCATCATAACGAAACAAGAGGAATAGGAGGAATCTTTTTTGATTATGAAATGAAAGATTGGATTAATAACTTTGAATTTGTAAGAAATTTAGGCATTTGTTTTATGGATATAACTAAAGAAATTATTTATAGAAAAAGTAAATTAAAGTGGAGCAAAAAAGAAAAGGGGAAACAATTTTTAAAAAGAGGTAAATACGTCGAGTTTAACCTTTTATATGATAGAGGTACAAAATTCGGATTAAATTCTGGAGGTAATATTGAAGCTATATTGATGTCAATTCCTCCAAAACCAAAATGGAAATAAATGGAAAAAGAACCAATTACAATATCAGGACTTCAAAAATTAAAATTAGAATTAGATAATCTTAAAAATATTAAAAGACCAAAAATAGTTGCGGCGATTGCTGAAGCTCGGTCTCACGGAGACTTAAAAGAGAATGCAGAATATCATGCGGCTAAAGAACAACAAGCTCAATTAGAAGGTAGGGTTATTTCAATAAATGATATTATTGCTAGAGCAAATGTAATTGACGTAACAAAAATTGAAAATAATGGAAATGTTATATTTGGGTCAACTGTGAATGTAAAAGATCTCGAATTAGATAAAAAAATAGAGTTTAAAATAGTAGGTAAAGATGAAGCGGATATAAGCAAAAATCTTATCTACTTTAAATCTCCAATAGGAAAAGGATTGATAGGAAAAAAAGTAGAAGATTTAGTAGAGGTAACCACGCCATCTGGGATAAGAAATTTTGAAATATTAGAAGTTAAATATATTTAATTTTTAACTTTTTCTAAAATAGCGTTAATGTTGTCTTCGGAGAGAGAATAATTATTTTCAACCCAATCGCTCTCTAGTTCTTTTAAAGCTAAGCCAATTTTTTTTCCTTCTATAAAACCTCTTTCTTTAAGAAATTTTCCATCAAAAGGAAATTTTGGAACTGAAATTATTTCAATATCTTTGTAAATTGAAGTTAGTTCTTTATACTTAAACCTTTTGTTTTCGAAAAATAAGAATGTAGATAAATTTTTAAGAAAATCTTTTCCTAAAAAATAGGTATTTTTTTTAAGATTGTTTTTAAAAAAGTTCTTGTCTTCCTTAACTTCTTTAAAAGATCTTGAAAACAACTCTAGTTTATTTTTAGTTAAATTTGGTACTTTATACTTGTGGCAAAAGTACAAAAAATTATCTGAATCATCTATTAATAAAATTGCTAAAATCATATTTGTATCAATTCTTAATAAATGTTCTTCAGACAAGTAAGAAAGTTTTTTAATACGGTCTAAATTTTTAAATTCAGGAAAAATTATTAAAAAGATATTTTTTAATTCTTGATTTTTAAATATATTTAAAAAATTGTTAAGGCTTAAAATCTTTAAAAGTTCTTTTAAAATTCTTTCTTTGGATAATTTTTTAATTCCAATTAGATTTAATTTAATAGCATTGATAGTTGAAGACTCTAAAGTATTATGATCATATTGAATAGAAAACCTAATAAATCTAATTATTCTTAAATAATCTTCTTCTATTCTTTTGCCGGGATCTCCAATAAACTTAACTACATTATTTTTTAAATCTTTTATTCCAAGTTGAGGGTCAAAAAGTTTACCATTTTTATCTAAATAAATTGCATTTATTGTAAAATCTCGCCTATTTGAATCTTCTTTCCAATCATCGGTGAATTTCACTTCTGCATGCCTTCCATCAGTTGACACATCTTTTCTAAGGGTCGTTAACTCAAATCTGTAATTATTTAATAAAATTGTTACAGAACCATGTTCGACTCCTGTTTCAATCACTTTAAGACTAGTATTTTTGAATTTGGATTTGATTTCCTCTGGAGTAAATACTGTTGCCAGATCTAAATCATCTATTACATTTTTTAAAATATAATTTCTCACACAACCTCCAACAAACATTGCTACATTTTTATTTTTTGGTTCTCCCTGCTCTAAAATACTAAATAACTTCTTAACCTCTTTAGATTTATAGAAAGGGAAGAAAACATTTTTGAACTTGTTAATTAAATCGAAATTTAAAGATATTTTTTTCATCATTCTGGCTGGGGCACTAGGATTCGAACCTAGGATGGTGGTACCAAAAACCACTGCCTTACCGCTTGGCTATGCCCCATTGTTATTGGTTTGATATATCATAAATTTTATAAATTAAATAGTTCTAGTAACTACGCACCAATATCTTGGAAACTTTTTTTTTAATGATTTCATTCCTAAAGAAGCCAATTTCTTATTTCTAAACATGCCAAAACATGCAGATCCTGACCCAGTCATTCTAGAAAAATAACAGCCTTTTAGTTTAGAAAGAAAGTCTATGATTTCTTTAATCTTTGTAAATTTTAAAGTAGAAATTTTTTGTAAATCATTTCTTTCATTTTTAATTAAAGTAATAAACCTTCTTTCAGATGTTATGTTAGCAAAATTATGTTTTACTGGAAGACTATAATTTCTTACCTTAGAATATATTTTTTTAGTTGGACATTTAAGATTGGGGTAAACAATAATAAAGTAAAAATTAAATTTTTTCTTATATCTAGTTATATTTTCTAAACTTTTTTGGAAAGTTTGTTTGTAAATAAAAAGGTTTAAATCACTTCCCACTCTTTTTGTAAACATTTTCAGAGTTTGAAAAGTTATTTTTTTCTTTAGTAAATACTTTAAAATAAATGCTGCATTGCTAGCGCTGCCTCCAAGACCAGAAAATACAGGTATATTCTTATAAAGATTAATTTTGTATTTTAAGTTTTCACTTAACATTTTTTTTTGTCTCAAAGTTGCTAAAGTTTCAGTAATAGAGTTTTTGTCTTTATTTATTAAATCTCTAAAGGGTCCATTTATTATTATGATATCTTTCTTTTTTCGGATTTTTTTTATTTTTATATTATCGTGAAGTTCTAACAAAAAACTATTTGATTGGATATTATGTAATCCACTTTTCAATTTATTTAAAATACGTAGGGAAAGATTTATTTTACAATAGGATTTTATCATTAAACTTTTAAATATTATTTAATCCCAAAAATTAATTTATTTTTTATTTTTTCTTTTAATTTACTTTCAGTTTTCTCTAAACCTAATACGTAATTCCAATAGTATCTTGCTTGTATAGTTTGATCATTCATCCACAAAGAGTCTGCAAAATGATCATTAACTATTGGATCGGATGGCATTATTCTTACTGCTAATTCAAGGTATTCTCTTGCTTCTTTATAATTTTTTAATTTAAATAGAGCCCAACCTAAAGAGTCTATAATGTAACCATCGTTTTGTTTTAAATCATTTGCTCTTCTAAGCATTTTTAAAGACTTTTCTATATTTGTTCCTTGCTCAATCCATGAGTAAGCAAGATAATTAATTACATAAGCCTGATCAGGAGAAACACTTAAAGAATTTAACAAATCCTCTTCAGCTTTTTTCCATTGTCCAAGTCTTTCATATGCTATACCTCTACCGTCAGTAGCTTCAGGGTAAAGATAATGATTTTTATTTATTAAACTTAAAACTTTTGAATAGTAATCTACTGATTTATTGTACCTCTCATTATTTTTTAAAAATTCAGCATAATCAAATATCTGATAAATTGAAGGATCATCAATAATGTTAAATGCTTTTTTTAATAATTCTTCAGCTAGATCCTCTTTTTTTTCTATCATTAAAATATTAGAAATTTGTTTTGATGCATGCCAATGATAAAATGTTCCATTATCTTTTACCTTTTTATAAACTTTTTTAGCTTTTTCGTAATTTCTAGTCATATAATAATTTTCAGCGTAAAGAGCATCGAAAGAAGCAAAATCAGGATTTAAATATTTAGATAAGTTTAGATAGAAGTTTGATAAAGAATAAATTGATTGTCCTGATAACGCATTGGATACGATATAAAATATTTCTGCAACTACATGAGAAAGATTTTTGCAATCAAATGTATTGCTGAATGCGTTTTTTTGGAAATTAATATCTTCTTTAAGTTGGTTTAAAATTAAGTTTCCAGGATACATTTTTAAAGAATTATCTATAACTTTAATTGAGTTTTTTTTATTCCCAGATTGGTATAAGAAATTTGCATGAAAAAAGTGATACCTAGCAAAGTTAGTTTTTGAGTTTATGGTAAGTTTTTTAAACTCTTGATTAGCTAGTTTTGATCCGTAAAAACAATATGAAAAAGTTCTTTGGATTTTTTTGATATTTTCAAACCTAGGGTTTATATTATCTATGAGCGCAATTGCTTTTTCATTATTTATATCTTTAAATGAAATCCAATTGTTTAGTGACTCGGATAACAATCCTTCGAGTGACTGATCATAGCTCCCTTCGTTTAGTTTTTTGAAATATTTAGCTGCATTTTGATACCTTTTATTCTTCAAATAAAAAGCTCCTATTATTAAATTACTTTCAAAAGAGTCTAGTCCTTTTTTTTCAAGCTTTTTGGAATATCTATAAGCCTCTACAAACTTCTCTAAATTTATGAGAGAATATTGATATAACTTAGAATAAGTTAAATGATTATCCTCTAAACCTTCTAGTGCCCTCAAATAATCATAAGAATTCGCGTATTTGTTGTCATTAAAAGACAGTATGCCAGAGAAATACTTAGAAATTTTATCGGCATCTTGATATTTGCTTAAGTTCTTTGCATGAATTGTGTTGATTATACTAAGAAAAAAAACTACTTGTAGTAATAGTGTTATTATAAATTTAAGTACTTTCATAAATTATTTAATGACAAAAAAAATTAATAGCAAATTAACCAAACTTATTAAATATTATAGCTTAATTAATTATAATTTAATATATGACAGTAATGCTATTAATAGATATAAAAAAGATAGTTTTAAATTGACAGGAAATAAAGCAGATCAACTTCAAAAACTTAAAAACTTATTAAAAAACATCAAAAATTGTAGTTTAAAGAAAAGTGCGACTAACTTAGTTTTTTCTGATGGTAACCCCTCCTCTAAAATAATGTTGATTGGTGAAGGACCGGGAGCCAATGAGGACAAGGAAGGTTTGCCTTTTGTTGGTAGAGCTGGTCAACTACTTGATAAAATGCTTTTATCAATAAAATTAGATAGAAAAAACGTTTATATTACTAATGTTGTGAATTATAGGCCTCCAGAAAATAGAAAGCCTACCGACTTGGAAATTGCTAGATATCTTCCTTTTTTGACAAAACACATAGATATAATAAATCCTAAGATATTAGTTTTGCTTGGAAGCACAGCTCTTAATACAATAATTGGGAATGAGTTGGTTATTTCTAAAGCCAGAGGTAAATGGATTAAAAAAAAATAGGAAATTGTTCAACTGAAGTAATAGCATCCTTTCATCCTGCTTTTTTAATGAGACAACCTGATCAAAAAAAGATGTCGTGGATTGACTTAAAAATGATAAGAAAAAAAATTAAAGAACTAAAGATCAAAATTGACAAATGAAAAAAATAGTAGCTGGTGTGGATGAAGTGGGGCGTGGTTGTTTAGCGGGCCCAGTTATTTCAGCAGCTGTCATATTAAAAAAAAATATTAATTTAAAAGACATAAAAGATTCTAAAAAAATTAGTTTTTCAAACAGATTTAAGATTGCAGACTATATAAAAAAAAACTCCTATTATGCTATCGGCATTGCTGACGTAGATGAAATTTTTAAATTTAATATCTTAAAAGCCTCTTTACTTTCAATGAAAAGGGCAATAGAAAATTTGTCAAAAAAACCTAACTTAATATTGATTGATGGCCCCTTTGCACCGGAGGGAATTAAAAACTATAAAACAATTATTAACGGGGACGACAAAATAAAGTGTATTAGTGCAGCATCGGTAATTGCCAAAACTTATAGAGACCTTCTGATGATAAAATTATCTGAAAAGTTCTCAAATTATGCATGGGAAAGCAATTTTGGTTACGGTACCAAAGCTCATTTAGATGGTTTAAAAAAGTTTGGCGTAACTACTCATCACAGAAGAGGTTTCAAGCCGATACACAAGATATTGTCCAGATAAGAATCTCCAACACAAGAAGACTCGTCTTTTTAATAAAATGGTTTGACCCAAGATTCAATTTAGAGTTGAATCTAGAAAATGACAAATTACTTAAACAAAATTTTAAATGGTGATTGCTTAAAAGAATTAAAAAAAATTCCCGATAAAACTTTTGACCTTGTTTTTGCTGATCCTCCTTACAATATGCAGATTGGGGAAAAATTAACTCGACCAGATGCAAGCAAAGTTAATGGAGTTAATGATAAGTGGGATCAGTTTAATAGTTTTAAACATTATGATGATTTTTGCAAAGTTTGGTTAACTGAATGTAAAAGAGTTTTAAAAGACAATGGATGTATTTGGGTAATAGGCTCCTATCACAATATATTTCGACTGGGGTACCATTTACAAAATTTAGACTATTGGTTACTTAATGATGTGATTTGGAACAAAAATAATCCAATGCCTAATTTTAGAGGCACAAGGTTCACAAATGCTCATGAAACTTTAATTTGGGCTTCAAAAAATAAAAAATCTAAATATACTTTTAATTATCAATCACTTAAATGCTTAAACGATGATTTACAAATGAGATCGGATTGGACGTTACCTATTTGTAATGGAAAAGAAAGACTAAAAAAAAATGGTAAAAAAATTCACTCAACTCAAAAACCTGAGGCGTTACTTCATAGAATTATATTAGCAACAACAAATAAAGGCGATGCAGTTTTCGACCCTTTTTTAGGAACTGGCACTACTGCAGTAGTATCTAAGAAATTAGGTAGAAGTTATTGTGGAATAGAAAAAGATAAAAAATACTTTAATGCAGCGGAAGACAGAATAAGCAAAGCAGAGAAGATTAAGGACGATTATCTTGATACAATTGAAAACAATAAATCAAAACCTAGAATTCCTTTTGGGTCACTCGTTGAGCTAGGAATAATTAAACCTGGAACGTCTTTAATGGACCCTAAGAAAAAAATTAATGCAAAGATAATGGCTGATGGAAGCATTAAATATAAAGAATCTGAGGGTTCAATTCACAAAGTTGCTGCGAAAATTCTGGGAACTGAAAGCTGTAATGGTTGGACATACTGGCATTATAACCTAGATGGGTCAATTGTGGTAATTGATAGTCTTAGACAAAAATTTATTTCAGAAAAACTATCCTAGTTTTTGTAAATTGTACCTAAATAAGAATTTATAAAACTTTTTCTTTTTACTAAAAATTTCATAAAAAAATTTCTTATTATTTGCATAATTGAACTTGAAAAATGAAATACAAAAAAATTAAGATTTGATCTTTTTCTAACAATTTTTGCTCTTTTTAATCTTTGTTGAAAATATGAGTTTTGGACATCTAAATTTTCCTCTTTTAGTAAACTAAATAATTCATAAGCACTTTCTATAGATTGCCCGGCACCTTGTGCTAATGTTGGTAGAAATCCATTAAATGCATCTCCAATATAGAAAACTTTATTGTTAGAGGATGGAAGAATATTTGTAGTTGAGTATAAAGGCCAAGATGTTAATTCACTATCAAAAATTTTTTTTAAATTCTGGTTTTGTTTAACCACTTTATCAACTATAAATTTAATATTATTAGGCTCATACTTCTTATCTCTTATAATACAAACAAGATTAAGATCCTTATTTTTATTTATCGGATAAATAACTAGGTGACAATTTTTTCCCATCATGAGGCTTATTCTTTCTTCACTAATATTTAATTCAGATTTTGATTTCAGTATTGTTCTTACGGCTATAGCTTTTTGAAATTTTGGTTTATTTTTTTTATTTTCAAAAAAAGATCTTGTATTAGAAAAAATTCCATCAGCTCCTACAACGATATCAACTAGATCGTTAGTATTATCATCAAATTTAATTAATACTTTACCTTTTAATTCAGAGACTTCTTTTATTCTTTTTCCAAATCTTAAATGTTGAGTGTAGATATCATCTTTTAAAAATTCAATTAAGACTGATCTTTGCAAAGTAGTGTATTTATACTTTTCAGTGTTAAACTCAGTTAAATCTAAATCACATATTTTTTTGTTATGGATATTATAAAAATCAACACCTTTTGGATGAAATATTTTCTCATAATTCACTTTATCAAATCCAATTTGATTTAAAATTTTTATACTATTTGTTGATAATTGAATTCCATAACCCTCCTCTACAGATAAGTTTTCTTCTTTCTCATAAATGGTGAAGTCATGTTTTGAGTGCTTCTTAATTAGATTTCCAAAAGTAAGCCCTGCTATACCCGCTCCAATAATTGCTAATTTTTTTTTCATTAAAATAAAGTTTCAACCTGTTTAAATATTTTTTTTGTAAAAGTCGGTATAAACTCTTTGTTAAGATTTAAATAATGCCAATCATATTTTGGAGGTATTTTTTTAGAAAATTTATAATATAAATTAATATTTAATTTCAAATTTGATATAGAGTTTTTATAATTTTTTAAAAACTTCCAATTTTTATTACTCGATAAATAATTAGTTTCTTTGATTGTGGGAAGATAAAAATTTTTTAAAAAACTTATTTGATTTTTTTTTGTGAGAGCTATTTGTTTATTTTTATTTAAGTAACAAAAAATATCGTAATTTTTATTCTTTATCAATTTTTTACTAGTTGTTTTTATTTTGTTAGAAGATTTAAAATACTTGCATGTTTTTTTCAAACAACACCTGACACATTTTGGTTCTTTGGGTTTGCAAATTAAGGCTCCAAATTCCATTAGTGCTTCAACAAAATCTGAACTACGATTTGTATTAAAGAAGTTTTTTTTGTTTACAAAAATAAGTTTTTCAAAGTCTATTTTCCTTTCTTCTCTATTAAGATTTCTAGCAAATATCCTTCTAACATTTCCATCGATTGCTATTCTCGGCTGGTTGTAAATTAAGCCTAAAAGAGCATTAGCAGTATATTCTCCAACTCCAGGAAGTCTTTTCACTTCCTCAAGATTTTCTGGAAGTTTTGAATTATGCTCTTTTACTAAAATTTTAGCCGAAGCTAAAAGATTTTTTGCCCTCCTATAATAACCTAGTCCTTCCCATAACTTTAAGATTTCTACTTCTTTGCTCTTAGATAGAGATTTCAACGTTTTAAATTTTTTTGTAAAATTTTTAAAATAAGGAATTACAGTTTTAACTTGAGTTTGTTGCAACATAAACTCACTTAAAAGTCTATAATAAAGCTTTTTTGGAGAATTTTTGCCAACACGCCAAGGTAAGCTGCGTTTATTATTATCGTACCAAGATAGAACTTTTTTTGTTAAATTAGTATTAATATGCATAATAAAAAGAACAATATTAATAAAAGCCGTAATTTCATTCAAGGCTTAAGGCCGCTCTCAAGCGCTTTGCCACATGGTTTAAAAAAAATTATTAAAAAAAGTGGTTATAATTTATCTAATGTTGTTGATAACTGGAGTAAAATTGTAGGGAAGGATATTTCAAATTCCTGTTATCCAAATTCAATCAAAATAGGAAAAGAGTTGAGTAACGGGATACTCATCATAAACGTAATACATGGAAAGGAACTAGATATTGAGTATAGTAAAAAAGAAATAATTGACAAAATAAATAGTTTTTATGGTTACAACTACGTAAAAGAAATTAAATTGAAAATAGTTCATGAAAAAAAATACTCCGTTGATAGAATAAAAAAAACAAATTTGAATACCATTGAAACAAACTTAAAATTAAAAAACGTCAAAAATGAAAAACTTAAAAATTCATTAAATAAATTAATTAAAGCTTATAATTCTAAAAATGTATAAAAAAATCGCAATCTTACTTTTTATTTTTTCGTCTATATCAATAGATTTATACGCCGATGATAAAAGAGTTGGACTTGGTATAGGAAACCCCGAGGCAAAAGTTATAATAAAAGTTTTTTCTTCTCTTACTTGCCCTCATTGTGCTCATTTTCATGAAAAGATTTACAAAAATTTAAAAAAAGAATTTATCGATACTGGCAAAGTAAGATTTGAACACCATGGGTTCCCATTAGATTTAGCAGCTCTGAATGCCGAAAAGATTTTAAGGTGTGTTAAAAATAACGATAAAAGTTTTCAATTTTTAAGTGAAATTTATAAAAAACAAAATAAATGGGCTGTTGGATCTGATATAAATAAGATAAACGAATCTTTAAAAAAAATTGGTTTGAATTTTAATTTAGATAGTGCGAAAATTAATAGTTGTCTTAAAGATGAAAATACTCAGGATAAAATTTTAAATGAAAGAATTCAAGCGCAAAAAAAATACAAAATTACTTCAACACCTACAATTTATATTAATGAAAAAAAATATGAAGGAAAACACGATTACAAGAAATTTAAAAAAATGGTAATTAAAAATCTTTAATATGAAGTTTAAAAGACTAGACTTAACAGGTTTCAAGTCATTTTTTGATAAAACAACTTTTCTAATAGAAGATGGGCTTACAGGAATAGTAGGACCGAATGGTTGTGGTAAATCAAACGTTGTTGAAGCGTTAAGATGGTGTATGGGGGAAAGTTCTCCGAAAAGTATGAGAGGATCTGGTATGGAAGATGTGATTTTTTCAGGAACATCTAACCGTCCCCCTAAAAATATTTCTGAAGTATCAATTTTAATCGAAAATGACGACAAAAGTGGATTTGGCCAATACAACGAATTAGATGAAATTCTTGTTACTCGAAAAATAGAAAGAGATAAAGGTTCTAAATATTATATGAATGATAAAGAAATACGTGCAAGAGACGCGCAGACTTTTTTTGCTGATCTTTCAACTGGAGCTCACTCACCCTCGTTAATTAGTCAGGGTAAAATAGGAATGCTGGTAACTTCTAAACCTTCAGAAAGGAAATCTATTTTAGAAGAAGCGGCAGGTATTTCGGGTATACATGCCAGAAGACAAGAGGCAGAAACAAGATTAAATGCAGCTGAAAATAATTTAAAAAGAGCCGATGAACTAAAAAAACAACAAGAAAAACAGTTAGAAAGTTTAAAAAAACAAGCTGAGGAAGCAACTAAATATAAAGAAATTTCTAAAGAAATAAGAAGTATAGAAGCAGGATTGTATTATTTAAAGTTAGAAACAATAGAAAGCGAAAAAACGGGAATAATAGAAAAATCTAGTGAACAGGATGATGATATCTCGTCAGTAAAAATTGATTTAGATCACAACAATAATTTATTAGATGAAGAAAATAAAAAATTAGCGCCCTTAAGAGATAAAAAAATGGAGAGTTTGGCTAAACTTCAAAAAATTAATCTAGATATTACTAGTTTGGATAAAGAGGAAAAAAGAGTTAAGAATTTACAAGTAAAATTAAAAAAATCCTTAGAAATTTTAGACTCAGATTTAGAAAGAGAAAAGAGTATTTCTTTAGATGCATCACTTAATGAGAAAAGAATATTAGAGGAAAAGAATGAGTTGCTTAAAACCGAAAAAGAACTTTTTGAAAGTGAAGATAGAGCTAATGAAGATTTAGTCTCATCAAAAAATAAGTTGAAAGTACTTAAGCATAAATTAAATGATATTATAAATAAGCTAGAAAGTTACATTGACACAGGAAAAAAAATTACAAAAGATCTTTTTCAAGATTTAAAAGAATTAATAGATCAAATTACACTATCACAAGAAGAATATGCTTTAAGTTATGGAAAGAATGAAACTATTAAAAATGACTCCATTAAAAGAAAAGAAAGAATAAAAAATATAGATCTTGAATTAGAAAATTGGATAAATCTCAAAGTAAACTCTGAAAAAATGATGGCTGAGCTTATTATAAGAAAAAATAAAATCAAAGCTGAAATAGAAGAAAATGAAAAAGATCCTGAAAGAATAGCAACTAGCAAGGGTCAAAATATTCAAAATTTAGAAAATACTAAAAAAATTAATGAAGAATTAGAGTCTGAATTAATTAAAGCGGAAGAGAAGTACAATTCAATTAATCTTAACCTAAAAAATATTCAAGAAAAGTTAACTATTTTCAGAGAAAACAAGGCAAGAAATGAAGCTACTTTGAGTGGTATAGAACAAAGAAAAAAAGATTTAATTTTTTCTATTAAAAATGAAATAAAGATAGATAACGAAAAAGAACTTCTGCCAGTATCTGATTTAAATAATTTAGATAAAAGTCAATTTCCTACTATCGAAAAACAAGAAGATAAATTAGAAAAAATAAAAAAACAAAGAGAGGCTCTAGGATCCGTTAATTTAAGAGCTGACGAAGAAACTAAAAAATATTCGGATGAAATAAAGAAAATGGAAGATGATAGAGCCGATCTGTACTCAGCTATTGTAAAATTAAAAACCAGTATAGATGAGCTTAACCAAAAAGGTAGGGAAAAACTTTTAAGCGCTTTTACAAAAGTTAATAGAAAATTTAATGACGTATATACAAAACTTTTTAATGGAGGTAGTGCAAAATTGGAATTAGTAGACTCTGACGATCCATTGGAAGCGGGTTTGGAAATGCTTGTTTCTCCTCCAGGTAAAAGACTTCAATCCATAACTCTGCTCTCTGGTGGTGAACAGGCATTAACTGCGCTTTCACTAATTTTTGCAGTGTTTTTGGTAAATCCATCACCAATTTGCGTTTTAGACGAAGTAGACGCTCCCTTAGATGATGCAAACGTAACTAGATTTTGTTCTTTATTGGATGAATTAGTTAAAACTACAAAAACAAAATTTATTATTATTTCACACCACGCTTTAACAATGTCTAGAATGCATAGGCTTTATGGTATTACAATGCCGGAAAAGGGAGTCAGTCAGTTAGTAGCTGTTGACTTACAAAAAGCAGAAGAGCTGGTAGCATAACTGGTCTATGACAAATTTTAACGATTTTAAAACTCGCCTAAAAATTGCAAAATCTAATTTAAAAAAAACAGATGAAGATAGTGCAAAAGAAGCATCATTTTTGGGTAATGCTTTTAAGCTTGGAACTGAACTTGTCGCAGCGGTAGCAGTTGGGACAATAATTGGGTTTATTTTAGATAGTTGGTTTGGTACTACACCATGGTTAATAGTAATTTTCTTTTTTGTAGGAGCTGCAGCTGGTATGCTAAATGTTGTAAGAACTGCAAAGAGAATGCAAAAATAAGATAGTTTAAGAAAGTAGAAATTATGGCAACAAACCCTATGCATCAGTTCAATGTCTATAGAATTGGACCTGAGGTTAAAATAGCTGGAATAGATATCTCTTTTACGAACTCTAGTTTATTTATGCTTTTAAGTGCGGGTGCGATATGTATTTTTTTATTGTTAGGTACTAGGGAAAAGAAACTTATACCAGGTAAAATGCAATTAGTTGCTGAAATTTTTTATAACTTTATTGCTAAGATGATAAGTGATACTGCGGGTTCTAAAGCCAAACCTTATTTTCCTTTTATATTTAGTTTATTTATGTTTGTCTTATTTTGCAACATGGTTGGAATGTTTCCTTATTCGTTTACTGTAACTAGTCATATAATTGTGACTTTAATCATGGCTATGTTTATATTTGTAGCTGTGACAGTAATTGGTTTTATTAAGCATGGTTTTAAATATTTAAAAATTTTTGTACCAAGTGGAGTTCCAGTATTACTTTTGCCTTTAATAACTATTATTGAGATTATTTCTTATCTAAGTAGACCAGTTAGTTTATCTGTAAGATTATTTGCAAATATGATGGCGGGTCATACAATGTTAAAAGTTTTTGGAGGCTTTGTTATAAGTTTAGGATTGCTAGGTGGCTGGTTACCACTTAGTTTTTCAGTAGCATTAACAGGTTTGGAGATTTTAGTTGCATTTCTACAAGCTTATGTTTTTGCAATATTAACCTGCATCTATTTAAATGATGCATTAAATTTACACCATTAACAAAGGAGGAAAAATGGAGTTAGAAGCAGCAAAAATGATTGGAGCAGGTTTAGCTGCAATCGCACTAGCTGGAGCTGGAGTCGGCATCGGAATAATTTTTGGTAATTATTTGTCAGGTGCAATGAGAAATCCATCTGCAGCTCAAAAGCAATTTCCTAATTTACTTTTAGGTTTTGCTTTAGCTGAAGCAACTGGCCTTTTTGGTTTAGTTGTTGCATTAATAATTTTATTTGCTTTTTAAATAAAAGTTAATGAAGATACTTGTACTTGCGTCATTCTTTTTAATGATTTTTGGAAAAAATCTACTTGCTGCTGAGGCAGGAATGCCTCAGCTAGATCCTGAGTATTGGGCATCTCAAGCTTTTTGGTTAATATTGATTTTTACTTTATTGTACCTGTCTATATCTAAACTCTTTGTTCCTAAAATCAGAAATAGTATTGATGTTAGAAATAGTAAAATAAAGGATGATCTTGATGAAGCAAAAAATCTGAAAGATGCTTCAGAGAAAAAATTAAAAGAATATGAAAATTTAATTGAGAGTGCGAAAAGAGAAGTGCAAAAAATTAATACTGACAGTAAAGAGAAACTTAATGACGATATTCAAAAGAAAAAGAAGTTAGTAGAAAAAGAGATAGATAGTGCAGCAGAAAAAGCTCAGTCTGAAATAACTAGTTTAAAAAAAAATTCAATAAATGATATTCTTAAAATTTCAGAAAAAATGACAGCTACTGTAATTGAAGAAATATCAGGAGATAAACTAAATGAAAGCAGCATTAAAGCTGCTATCACAGAAATTTCTAAAAAAAAAATATCTAATTACTTATGACAATAGATGCTACATTTTGGGTTGCAATTTCCTTCTTCATTTTTATTTTTTTAGTTTTTTATTTTAAAATTCCAGAAAAAATAAAAATTAGTCTAGAAGAGAATATAGGAAGTATAAAAAAACAAATAGATGATGCGGAAACGCTCAAAGAAGAAGCTAAAACTATATTAAGTGATTATGAGAAGAAAATTAGTGGGTCTAAGTCAGAAATAAAGAAAATGATAGAAAAGGCTAATGAAGAAGCAGAAAAAAATGTTTTAAAAACCAATTCAGAGTTCCATATTTTAATGGATAACAGAAAAAAAAATGCAGAAGAAAAAATCAAACAAATGAAAGAGCAAGCTTTTAAAGATATTAAAAATACATCAGTTAAAATTGCAATAGAATCTGTTGAAAGATTAATTAAAAATTCAATAGACAAAAGCAAATTAGATAAATTTTATAAGTCTAGCATTGAAGAAACTAAACTAGCATTAAAGAAAAAATCTACCTAAAATAAGAACCATTACAATTTCGAATTAATTTTTATGGCAAAAAAAGTTGTTGTTATCGGCTCAGGTTTTGGTGGTATAGCTGCTGCCTTAAGACTAAGAGCTAAAAATTATGAAGTTACCTTATTAGAAAAACATCCTGACCTAGGAGGTAGAGCTAGAGTCTTTAAAAAAAATAATTTTATTTATGATGGCGGTCCTACAGTGATAACCGCACCTTACTTACTTGAGGAGTTATTTGCTCTTTTCAATAAAAATATTTCTGATTATACAAAAATTGTACCATTGGAACTTTGGTATAGATTTGTTTTTGAGGACGGTTCATCATTTGATTACTCCGGAAATGAAGTTTCTATGAAAAATCAAATAGAAAATCTTTCAAAAGATGACTTTGTTGGATACGAAAAACTTTTATCTTTTACAGAAAAAATCTTTGATAAGGGTTTTACTGAATTATCTGCAAAACCATTTAACGAGGTAAGTTTTATGATTAAACAGATACCTTCTCTACTTAAACTTAGAAGTTACCAATCTGTTTATAAACTAGTTTCAAGTTTTGTATCAAATGATAAATTGAGACGAGTTTTTAGTATGCATCCTTTGCTGGTAGGGGGAAATCCTTTTACTACTACTTCTATTTATACACTTATTTTATTTTTAGAGAAAAAATGGGGCATTCATTATTCTATGGGTGGAACTGGAAGC
>MDTB01222550.1_pt1 | contig 23302 bp, 26 predicted proteins | sample 811161 | NCBI WGS metagenome assembly MDTB01 (sample SAMN05326650, study PRJNA326480) | marine metagenome | isolation source: seawater | place: Mediterranean Sea | collected 2009
ACCGTAACTCATCGCATCATCTGTATTATAAGTAATTGTATTTATTGTCCAATTATTTTTATCTTTAATCATTTTAAAGTTAAGATATGAAAATGATTCAACTAAACCATCTTGTAATCCATCTGAAGAGCGTTTTTCATATGGTGGACATAATCTTGTATTTTCACGAGAACTTAATTGTTGTTTACCTTCACTAAAAACATTACATATTTCATAATTATTTTGTTTAACTTGTTCATTAATCGCCATTCTACTTAATATTACACCCGTATTTTTTGAAAACATCTCTGTACCAGTAGTATAATCTTTGTGAAAATTAGTATTTAAAGTAGCAATAAGATTAAGACTTTCATTTGAATATCTTTTAATAGATTTTGAATCAGATAATATATTTTCTAATACTGTATACATTATATTTTCTCCAACTGTTTGATGTTCAAATATAGTATGATATTTTTTTAATATAATTTTATTACCATGCATATCTTTATATATATTTTCTTTTAACAAACAGTCTATTGAAGGAGCATTATTTTTTTCCCAATGATATGTTTTAGTCACGCCGCTGGAATTTGTAGTTTTAATAGTTAACATATAATAATATATACATATATAAAATTTTATACAAAATATATAAATTACTTGATAATAGTTCTTAAATATATTAAACGCATAATAGCTAATTTATTTATTTTTATTAATATAGTATATGAAAACAAAACATAATAAAAGAAAAAAGAAACATAATAAAACCAAAAAAAAACATTTAATGAAAGGAAATGGAAAACATATTAATAAATATGGAAAACATATTAATAAATATGGAAAACATACTAATAAATATGGAACTCCATACACAATTAAACCAGTTAAAAAAAAATATAAAGGTACTAAACGAGTACCTTCAAAGTCTATTAATCATTGTTATAAATTAAATAGTATTTATAATAAATGGGAATTACTACATGATAAATTATTTAATGATATGAATCTTACATTAAAAGAAAGAATTAAATTACAAGATGAATTAGCTAAACAAATTATTATATATGATTTAAATATAACTCCTAATGGTAATTATAAAAAATATGATGAATTTATTAGTAATATTAAATCATGTAATAATATAAATATATTAAATAATTTAAGTAGCTTATTGCAACAAATACAAACTGCAGATAGTATACCATTTGATGTTATAAATAATGAAATAAAAACATGTAAATATAACGATTCTTGTCAAAGAAAACATCCTACTCATAAATTATTATATCATAATCCAAATTTTTTTACATTAAATTTAATCGAAATAATTAATGAAAAAATTAAACTATTGTCTATATAGTTTATGACTAATTAATCTTATTATCAGTTATTAGATTTTTATTCCAAAAACTCGTAATTCATCTAGTCCAGGATAACATTGTTGAATTGTCTTGTTACAATTTGGTATAGAAATTGCAATAAATTGCAGGCGGTCTATTAGTAAACCATCATCTGAGATCACTATTTCAAAGGCAGATTTAACACTGATATTTGGCATAGGCCCATTAATAAGGGTTGTCCAGGGATTGACTCCAGTTTGTCCTTTTAATTTAAATTGATCTGTAGTTTTATTAGGATATGTAGGAAAGAATTGTATCATGGCTAATTTAATTGTTTTATTAAATTGAATAGTAAAATTAGAAGTATTTGCATATTCTGAAATCCAAAAGCCTTCACATTTTTGAATATTATAAATAGAAGCATTGATAGATGTATTGACAGGGATATTTAAAAGGGAATATTCTTTTTCATCTAATATGTTTGTAGGAATGTATGAAAAGTATATACTTCCATAAAAGATTGTCACAAGAGTTGTAATAAATAATGTAAACCAAAGCAACCGATTTATATTATTTGGTATGCAAAGAGCAAATAAGAGTCCTATAGCTGTAAATACACATGTTGTAATGTAGTATTCTATAATAATACTTGTATTATTAACATGAACAGCAATGATAAATATTATATTTATAAAGAATAATATACTTGGAAAAATAATTTGTATATCATATCCGTGGTCTTCATCCATTTTTTGTTTTTGTAAATTTTTACGACAAAGTAAATAACTTAAAATAAATATCCATATAAAGTAGATTGTTGTCATTGCAAAGTAAAGATTTAGTTCTTGTTGGCTAGGTTTACCTTCACATGGTAAGGGGACGCGTTCATCTACTCCATTACCACAATCATCAATCCAATCACATACTTGATTCTCTCTTATTATTTTACCATTGCCACAATCAAATGGTGCTTCACCATCTATTTGTGCTGGGTCATTGCTATAAAGATATCCATTACGATGAGTATGTGAATTTGCAATGATAGCATAATAATAAATATAATGATGTCTACGATAACCAGATTGAGAATTATGTATAGAGCCTCTAACAGTAGGAGGTTTTGAAGAACCTCCACCACCAAAGCCACTAGAACGGCCTCCACGAGAGCCGCCACCTTTGGCTATAACATAAATAATAAGTAATATAAGTAGAGTTTGTCGCATCATGATTTGAGAGATAATTAGATATTAAATTCAATTTTTTTGGGTTTGTCGTTTGCGATGTTGATATCTTCTCTCTCCTCATATTCTAGAAAGAAGTTGTTTCAAATAGTTTCATCTGTAATCTCTTCTGGGAAATCATCTAATAATGTAATAAATTTAATATTTTTATTATTTATCTGTTATATTAAAGCAAGAATATTCTCGCCTGTGAAGTGATTTGATAGCTTCTCTCTCCTCATATCCTAGAGAGAAGTATTTCCAAATAGTTTCATCTGTAATCTCTTCTGGAAAATCTTCTAATAATGTAATATCTGGAATCAATTCAAAAATATATTTTTCTAGATATTTCATCCGGTATCTTGTTGCTTCAAATAAGTAGAGTGCTGTTTGTGTAGAGAAAAACTGGGCTAATCTTTGTAATTCTCTTGTAGTCTCTCGTTGAATAATATATTTATCTCGATTAGAAATGCCATATTCACCTTTTAAATCTAAGTAAGGAAATCCATACATTCCATGTGCCATCACTAATTTCTTTTTTCCTAGATAGGGACATGGAATATCTGAATACTTTATGATTAATTGTGGAGTGGTGCCATCTAGCCGACAAGTATGGATTGCTTTATATGGGAGGCTAACATCATTGCTTAACTTAATTTTAGATGATGGGAGGCTAGATTTGATGACAGATAAGCGATTTTTCTTGGTTAATTTGGAGAGAAAGTGGTTAATAACGCTTGCGCCAAAGACGGGGATAGGTCTCTCTACATCTAAAGTATATTCTACCCAAGAATCAAGGCATTTATCCCATAGTTGGACCTTATTATCGGTAGGAATTTTTTCTAATAAAAAGATGCAGGTGGGGGTTTGTGCTTCTCCTTTAAAATACTGGTTTGTTTCTGAATTAGAAAAAGCTTGTATATAATGAAGTTTATATTGGGTAAGGAGTGAATAAATGCCTTCACGGTCAGGTTTCATCCAGATAGATGGAACAATAAAACACAAATAACCTCCTGGTTTTAATAATTGGAGAGATTTTCTGATAAAATCTCTCCAAATAGCTTTACCATCTTGGCGTTTATCTAAGGTAGAGGTAGGAGTTTTGATGAGTCCATGCCGATTAAATGGTGGATTTCCTATAATAATATTGAATTGTTTGGTAGTATTCCAGGAGAGATAGTCCCCTTCATACATATTTGGGTGTGGTTTAAACATATCATACATTAACTGAATATGTTTTGGATTAATTTCAGCCATATGGAGCATGTCTTGAATAATATGCTTAGCATTATGGCATTTTCTGCTTCTAAAAAGACGGAGATAAATCTGGATAGAAAATGGTCCGGGTCCACAACCAGGGTCTAGCCAGGTAAGAGAAGGGTCAGTCCAGACAGTTTTAGGAAGTAAATTACACATTTTATCGACTAAATTAAATGGAGTAAAAATCTCTCCATAGATTTCTTTGCTTGACATAATATTTAAAAAAGAAGTTTAAAATAAAATGTTTCGGTATACTAATGACCTCCTCTAATAGTATATCTATTTTAGAAAATCAATCATTAAAATTAGGAGCTTGGACACCTTGGAATAATCAACAAAGTAATGATGGACAAAAACAAGTCTGGCTTCAAAGACTAAAACAAAGCTGGGCCGAAAAGCTGCATGAATTTCCATATGATTCATTACATGATGCTATATTTCCGGATACTACTATGAATTCTACACCTAATAATTTAGAAAATAATTTACTAGATGCCTCACCAGAATTTAAAGATTTAATAAATAACTTTGGTACTCCTATTAAATTAATTGATAAAGATAAAGATACTTCTTCAGAAGATAAAAAGAAACTAAAAAAAGAATTTCATAAAAATACTTGTATATTAGCAGATGTACATCCTGGTCAATATTTAATATCATTTGCTAATTATATTGATTCCTATTCACGAAGTATGGACAATTTTATAAATAATTTAAGTCTTAAAAGTCCTAATAGAGAATTACTTTGTAAGCAAGATAATGATACATTTTTTTTTAGTGGAATAATGAGTTATGATATATTATTATCTGCATGGGTTTTAACTGTTTGCGAATTAGAAATTACACAAAGTAAAAGTGATTATGAATATTTAAAAGAATTAAATATTTTATCTTTAAATTTTCTATGGCAAAATATATTATATGAAACATATCAATTAATAGAAGGTGATTCCTATTTTACATTAAATACTGAATGGAGTAATAGTTTTAAAAAAGCAATAAATATTTTACGATATATTCAATTTAATGATATAGATATTGATTTAAATAAGGTAACATGGAAGATAGGACACTCTGAAAATACAAAAAATATATATGAATGTTTTAATAGTTTTATTGGTAATTCAAGTTTTTGTGAGCCATATAATAATGAGATAAAAGATAAAAGCGAACAAATTCCTTTTACTTGCTCTCAAGGGGCTTCTTGTTCTATTATAAAAGATTTATTAGCAAAATTAGAAAATTACGCATTAGGATGTTTATTACAAAGAAATGGGGAAAGTAAAGGAGATATAAAAAAATGTAGTAATGGAATAAAAAAATTAATAGATATTTATTTCAAAAAAAGCACACAACTGTTCCCGAAGGAATTCAAAATAAAGACTAATATATCAATACAAACATTATTAAAATTTGTAGGAGATACTTCATATAGAACACTAGGAGGATTAATATTATTAATAAAACAGAATTATGTGAAATTCCCAAATACTAACTTTAATGATAAACTAAAAGAATTAATACAAAAATTTCATTCAAAACAAGATACTATAACTGAAATTGATCAACGAATTCAACTTACTAGTGTATCTTGGCTAAATTCAGAACGTGTAGCTCCTATTAGAGTATTATTATCACGATTTAATTGGAGTGATCAACAAGCGGTATCTAGTTCAGTTTATATAGCATATAATACTGGGAAAAGAATAAGAGAATTATATAAAGGTGGAACTGAGCCATATACAAAAAAATATACATTATGTATTTCACTTGATAGAGAGATTAAAAGAAAAAATGAAATTAGTTTAATAAAAACAATATTATTATTTTTTCTTAAAAATTCAGATTATTTTACAATTTCTGGTCCTCGAGATTTTGAAGGAGAGGAAAATTTAGTAAATAAATTTGGAGAAGATCCTGGTGCTTATCCAAAACTAGTAATAGATTATTCTGATATTATTCAAAACATTAACAATACATCTCTAGAGAGTGCTAAAAACGAATATGAAGATAATCCTGATGAATTTATAAAAAAAACAAAATTACTACTAGAAAGAGATTCTAATACAGCAGCAGAAAATATTTATGATGCCGCGACCAAAAATGAAGAGAAGAATCCCAATAAGAATTTAACAGATATAAAACAGTTTTATTTATTAAAAAAACAAGAAAGCGATTTAATTAAAGAATTAAAAAATATACCCCAGAGAGATGGGTTGAAACATCTTAAAGAAATATTTTATTTAATTGATACATCTTCTAAAACAGATTACAGTAACAGTAGGAATATACGTAAACATGGCATAAAATGGAATACATGGATTAAATTAAAAGAGATATGGACACAGAAGACAGACTCTACTTCTAATTATATAGATATATATAATACTATTACAGCATTTTTATTATATCTTAAATCAAATAAAGATTGTAAGAATCAGAAAATTGATGATACAATTTCTCAATTAAAAGTAGATCTGACGGACGACGAGGAGGACATATTTGATACAATTTATATGATGTTAAAAAATATTTACTCATTTTTTAAAATATTAGAATATGATATAGATAATATATGGCAGTCAGATCAGAAAAAAAATACTGCATTTTTTCGTAATGATAATACTGGCCGTCATACTAGTTATGGTATAAGTAATAAACTTTCTGCAATTGAATTTATTACTTCATTTAAAATATTCGAACAGCAAGATGGAGGCACGCATAACGTAGGAGATAAAAGAGAAGCAACTCAACAACCCGTCATAGAAATGGGTTCATATCCTCAAGATGAGATAGATACAGATCAACTCCCCGCGCAATTCCTGCAATATCCTGAACTTAAGCTAGATATATTGTTGACTGAGCCCATCGATATTATTAAGATTGTCAATATATTTTCAAACTATAATGGATCTTATACATTAAATACATTAACTAATGAAGATGATAAACGATATTTTTTTATATTATATTTACAATGGATTGTAGGAGATATACTAATAAATATAGATGAAGAATGGAGTGGTAATATAGATAAATATTTAATAGAAAGAGTAAATAATATTTTTAGATTAATATATTTAGAAAATATAAATGAAGATAGTAATTGTAAATGGTATATAGATTGTATTATAATATTTATAAATAAGTATTGTAACCAAGAAGAAGAACAGTTTAAATTAATAAATGACTTAAATAATAAATTAAATTCTGAAAAGAAACAATATGAAAAAAAAACTTGCGAAGAACTCTGGAAAGCATTAATAAAGCCAGAAGAATCTATGCAAGTAGAATCATCTATACCATCTCAAACGGCCACCCGAGTCTCTGTCTCTCCGCCGGATCATTTGCCAGCAGCCCAGCATCGCGCATCTGATACAAGCCAATCTATGCAAATAGAATCACCTATACCATTTCAAACACCCAGGCTCTCTGTCTCTCCGCAGAATTATGTACCAGCAGCCCTGCCTCCTGATACAAGCCAATCTATGCAAGTGGAACGACCGCTACCTAAATTCCATAGTAGAAGTCTATTAATGAGCAACGACGGGACGATGGGAGGTAAAAGAAATAGTTCTAAACAAAAATCACTTATAAGTATTAATCGTAAATCAAAAACCAAGAAAAGACGCCGAAAACAAAAATCCAAGCGTAGAAAACTTCCCTATAAAAATCGGCGCAAATCTAATAAGCGACGCCGCCGTCGTAAGCATGGAACCCGTTTCCGTATAAAAAAAAAGACAAAAAAACGTCGTTAAACCGTTTCATCCAAACATAATATAGTTAGTTTTCAAAGAGAAGAACCCTTTTTTCCAGAGTATGGCTGCTCAATATATCCTGGAAGATAGGAGAAGAGAGCTTCAATAAATTCAAGAAGAAAGAGGGCATCATGAAAATCATCTGTTGTATAAGTAGACATATTATTTTTTATATATTTGGATAAAATACTTTTCAATTTTTGTCAATAAGTAGAAAACTATATACTCACTAAAAAATAATTGAAGTAATATTCTATTTATTTAATAGAGAGAATGATTGAAGATCTTCGTCAAAAAATACTTCAAAGTCGTCTTAAAATGCATGTAAATGATGAAACCCATCAGTGTTTAAATACTTTATGGTTTATTTTACTTGCACAAAAAGATGAATCAAATGCATGGAAACAACATCTCTCGCCATATTGTTTAGAAAAAGTAGAGAGATATTTTAATTCTTCTCAATAGATTTTCATGATTTTTTAATTGTAAAACATCAATATTAATATATATATAGTTAATATGTATAGAACAGGAGGAAGTACTAGATTTAGTAATAAACGTTCTTATATTAATAAAATAGATGGAAATAAGAATAATGCTGGAACAAAAAAACAAGGTAATAGTTCATTTATTGGTGTAACTAAGAATTTATGGTTTAATATTAAAAATAGATGTCATCATAATAGTTATAATAATATTTCAAATAAAATAAAACAATGGTGGGAAGAGCAAGTTTTATTATTTAATCTACCATATGATTTTATTAATCTTTATTTATTAGGTATATCATTACAACAACTTATACAAATAGTATTATCTAATAATTCTGAATTTAGTATGACTAATTTAGATTGTAGTTTGCCAAATGTTACTTGCTTAAATCAAAATAACTTTGATAATGGTCCTATTATTATAAGAGAGCCAGGTATTTATCGTCTAGATGAAGATATTATTTTTTCACCATTTATAGAAAATAATGGTAAACCTACTACAGAATGGCTCAATCTTCTTCCTGAAAATGAAAGAAAAGCATATACACTTGGAATATTTGCTGCAATTGTAATACAATCTGATAATGTTTGTTTTGATCTTAATAAAAAAACTATCAAACAATCTGAATTATTTTTTCATCAGCAAACTTTTTATAGTCATATAGAACTAGCGAGTACACCTTTTATAAAAAAACAAGGACCGGCTGATTTTGGTGAACATGTAGAAGAAGCGAATAATATCTTTATTACGAATGGTACCTTTGGGTTATCTTCTCATCATGGTATTCATGGTAATCTTTGTAAAAATTGTATATTAAATAATTTAAAATTTGAAGAATTTGCAGTAGCAGCAATACATCTAAATGGATCACATAATATTATATTAAATAATATTGTGTGTGATAATAGTGCTATTGATATAAAAATTAATTCTCTTTTTTCTCAAGCTCAATTTATATTAGAACAACTTAATTCATCTCCACTGGATAATGATTCATTTATTACTATTCATGGAGAAGATAAATCTCTTAGTACTATTAAAGAAAATTTACAAAGAGATATAGATGAAGTATATAACTGTATAAATAATAATATTCCTTATACTAGTGATAAAATATTTCATAATAGTAATGGAAAATTAGATGCGAATATGTATGGTATAGTATTTAATACAAAAGGAGTTGCAATCAAACAATTTAAAAACTTAAGAAAAAACGATGATTTGGGTAATAGTAATATAGTATTGAATAATGTAATAATAAAACATATAGAATCTAAAGGTACAGAAATTAAAGTATTAACTGATACTACATCTGATACAGATGATAGTTCTTATGGTTCAGGTGGATTTGTTGGCCCTGTAGGTGATGTATTTGATTTTGAAAAAGCAACAAATATAGATAAATCTTATAAAAGTAATTGTTTAGCAGATGCTCAATTATTTGCTGCTAAATATAGTATTAATTCTAAAGTTAAAATACCCCAGTCTATATTAGATTGGGCAGCAGATAGTTCTATTAGTATAGAAGATGTTATTTCTGAAAATAATTATTATATACTAGATGGACGTGATTCTATGAATCATATTATGAAAGGTAATATTGGATTATTTATTCAACAAGCTTATAGAGTAATTGCTAATCATCTTATTATTGATACTATTAAAAATACATCAACCTCCCAAAATATTGATGCTGCTAGCAGTCATGGCATATTATTTTCTGGATCTAAAGACATTAAATTAAATGATTATAAAATTAATCATATGTATGGAGGTATACATGGTGACTTAAATCGTATCTCATTTAAAAAAATGAATAAAAATATTATATTATGAAATATAGTAATAAAATAAATACTATTATATTAAAATTCCTATGTTTAGAAGTATAGTAGAGAGATATTTTCTTCGTTTTTTACAATAATTCTTTAATCTCTTCCTCCAGCTCAGATAAATCAGGTGAAGTCAAAGTCTCATAATCAATGACTAGATTTTTATCTCCATATGTACGAGGTTGTTTTCCATTTACATAAATGGGAGTAGGCCAGTGACTAGTTGTACGACGCTCAGAGAAATATTTTTGCCGTTTTCGTTGCATAGCTGCTGTATTTTTTTCGTGATTACGAGGCAAGTAACACACATATTGAACAATTCTCTCTTCAGAGCAGGGTGCACCATATTGATTTTGATGAAATGTTCGAGAATCCCACAGTACAAGCGCGCCTGCTGGAACTTCTAATGCTAGACGACTCTCTTCCATATCAGCAAGAACAGCCGGATCAATCTTATTCCAGTTAGATTTGCAATCGCCCATTTCACGTTCACTAAAATATGATTCATGAAGGAGGTGGCTTTTATCATAAACAACTAGAGTTCTCTCACGATTAGAGGTAAGAGAAACAAATCCCTGATAACACGCAAGGCCTTTTTGTGCAGGAGCCTGATCTGTGTGTGTCCAGATATTATCACGTTTTTTATTTTCTTTTGAGATGAAACATGCACCGTCAAAAGAAACGATGAGATTTTCACAGGCCCAGAGCTGTTTAAATATTGATTGAACTGCAGGGCGAGTTCGAATAAACCAGGCATGATGCTGATGACCTGCTTCGTGATGTTTATAAATACCATGAGGATCACATTTTGAATGTATAGTATCATGATTTGGTATAGTTTTTTGCCAGGTATAAAAACTTGTTTTTGCTAACCGAATTTCTTCATCAGTTAAGACGTCAGGAATAATTGCCCATCCATGTTCTGTAAGATGTTGTTTGATTAGTTCTGCACTCATGTTTGATATTACTTACTATAATTAAAAATATTATTCAATTTTTTTAATTATTCTTGTGTAGTAAAAAGTAATTTACGACGTGAATGATTTTTTTTTTGTCTAGATTGATTCTGATTTATAGATGTATCTTGTAAATTGGTATGTTTATTTCTTTGTGACTTAGGGGCTCCTTTCAATTCATGATTATATCGTCCTAAAGGAATATCATTATAATAATCAATTGGTTCAATATAAATATTCTTTTGATAAGTAGAACCATTATTTCGTCTAAATAAAACATTTATTGTAGTAGATGGATGTAATAAAATTTTTTCAGAAAGACTTTCTTCTCCTGGTCCTACTTTTACTCCATCAATTCTCAATAATTGGTCACCAACATTAATTCCATTAATAAATGACTCGCGCACAATATATCCTTCTAAAGAATTTATATTATAGTCTATTGCATGATATCCATTAGGAAGCATTAATTTAAGCCCTATACTTCCAACTAAATAATCTCCATTTTGAAGAATTTTTTCTACAATTTTTTTAGCAATAGTATATGATATTCCCCAACCAAATGTTTCGTAGTCACCAATACCAGCACTAATAAGACCAATAACATTACCAGAGTGATTTATAATAGGTCCCCCAGAGTTACCATTAAATAATGGAGCTGTTATACTAATAGATTCTATAATATTTTGCATATGGAAAAACTCAGGATCTCTTACATTTCCTTGACTAAATGAAGCTTCATCTAGTCCTAAAGGATTGCCTAATATACTACATGGCTCGCCAACTTCAGGAGAAGTTGTACTCCATGATAAATATTGTTGACTAGAATTAGGTTTATAATTATCAAACTCTAGTACAGCTATATCTGCATAAGCACATACACCTACTATTGTACATTCTTGCGCAATAAATTTTGTTCCATCATGAAAAGAAGCATATATTTGTTGTGCTTTATTATAACGATATGTAGATATAACATTATGTGCTGCAGTAATTATATAAAATTTATTATAATAGCGCATTATAAATCCACTACCACTTATTAAATAATTATTTATTGAAACATGTAAAGAAGTAATTGCTCTATAGTTATTTTTATATACATTTACAAAATTAGATGAATCTGCATTAGATATCCCTGAAAGGCCTCGAGGTCCTCTCTCACCCTGAAGTCCTCTTTCACCTCGAGGCCCTCTCTCACCTTGGGGCCCTCTCTCACCTTGAGGCCCTCTTTCACCTTGAGGTCCTCTTTCACCTCCTGTTCCACTATTAGTAATATCTTGTATAAATAATTTATTATGTTCTGTAATAAGGAAAGGGATGCTAAGTTCACCATTAGAATATTCTATTATTACAAATAATTCTTTTACTACTCCATATAAGGGATCATCTAATATACTATTAGAAGCATACAGACTATAATTATTATTTACAAAATATGTGTGTAATTTAGAAGTAACTACTTGTCCTTCGTTGAAAACAGGTTCTTCATCATTTAAACTATAATTAGCTACATGTCCAGGCCGACCATAAAAAGCATAAAAAACGCGCATTAATAATATTATAGTAATATATTAATTAATCCATAAATTTTGAATGTTTTATAATAGGACCAACATAACTAATTGTATCACTCTGTGCAGTAATAAATATTATAGGACAAATAGCATGAATAATACCTAATATTCCTCCGCTAATTAATAATAGAGAGGACTGTAATGAATGTTGAAAATGTTGAAAATAGGTCATCTTTTGAGCATTAAGATGATTTAAATCAAATAAAGTCATTAATAAAATTAATATAATATATATTTAAATTGATTAAATATATTATATTAATATATATATGAACTATGCCTTATATTAAGAAAGAAACACAAATAAAACATTGTATTAAAGTATGTGATGGTTGTAAAGAATGTAAAAGTAATAGACCATTAAAAAATGGGTTTATGTCAAATAAAATTTTTGGTAAAATGCATATTAAAATAATAGAAAAAAAATCATACGCATTATGCATATTAAAATAATATACATATTAATATAAATAAAATTGTATATAATATATTATATATTATACAATGTCATTTTTTTCTAAGATTAATCCAATGATGACACCTATATGGTGTGCATCTAAAATATGGATTGGATGGGTTACTATTCACTGGTTAGCTGTAACATTATATGCTGAAGAGTGTAGTGGTCGCACATTTTTTAAGATTATAGCTTCACCTTTAACCTCTCAATCTCCGCCATGTAGAGGGCTTTTATGGGCAATAAATACATCATCTGATGCAATTAAGCATATGTGGCTTTTAGGTGGTGGATGGATAATGGTAAAATTAACCAGTATATTAAAATATAAAGAAGAATAATATTTTAATATATTAGAATGAATAAAGATGTAATTTATGCATTAGATGCAAAATATAAAAATGGTACAATAAATGAATTATACAAAAAATATGTGGAAAGATCTATAACAGTAGATACACGATTTCGGGATAATTATTTAAAAGCATCAGCTAGTGATTATATTATAAATCTTCCAACTCCATTAAATGACGTACTAGAATTAGATGTAGCACAATTGCAAATACCTAGATCATGGTATAGTATATCAAAAACTTTAGGAAATAATTATTTTCATATAGATGGAAAAAGTATAATTATTCCAGATGGTAATTACGATGCAAAAACTATGGAATCAGCTATAAACAGTATACTAGGTTCTAAGTTAGTAACAATAGATGTATATCCTGATAGCGGTATAGGAACAAATAAAACTATATTTGATAATTCTATTACTACAGTAAACTTTAATCTTACATTAGATGGTAAATCTATAGATAATACACCATTAACATTAAAATTGGGGTGGATATTAGGATTTAGATATGGTAAGTATAACTCTAATACTAATACTAGTAAAATAGTTTCTGAAGGATTATTTGATGGCTACGGTCCACGTTATCTTTATTTAGCTATTGATGATTATAATCATAATACAATGGCTGACCATTATTCGATTTTAAATTCTTCAATAATTAATAAAAAAATAATTGCTAGTTATTCACTTCTTTCTAATAGTGATAAACCAAATGGTCAAGATTCTAATTATTATAGTAAAATGGTTTCTTTTATAAGACAATATACTGGTCCAGTAAATATTAATCGTTTAAAAATTCAATTACTAGATGAATATGGTCGTATATTAGATTTAAATAATATGGATTATTCTTTTATTTTAAAATTTAAAAGTCTTTATATTCGGTAAATTTAATCGTAATATATATTATGTCTTTTGCCTTTAAAAATAGTGAGGAATTATATGCGAGTGATTATATAGAAAGAAAGAAGGCATTAAATAATTATCAATATTTTCAAAAGAGATTTGATACTTCTATTAATCCTTCTAATATAATATCAAATTATGATGGTACTGTATATTTTATAAAAGATAATGTATCAAGTACTTCATCAAATGCTAAATATTATTTAGCAAATAGTCGTTCTTATGAACATCTATTAAGTATAACAAAAGGAGCTTATTTACTATCTACATCATATAGCAAGAATAATATAGATGCGAGTTGTATATTATGTTCTGATATATCTCATAATTTAAATGGAGAATTGTATGAAGGAAATTATTATTCTATCAAGATGGATGTAGATGTAAGTTATATTTCTGTATCAAATAATAATCATGGTTTAGAAGATATAAATATTATATCTATTACTTATTCTGACAAAAGTAAAAATGTATGTGATATTAATTTATATAATACTTATATAAATTCGGATGGTATTCATTTTAATGATCTCTCCTATATAGAGCAAAAATATAGTTTTTCTTTATTTAAATTTCCTAGTACATTACAACGGTAAACTATTTTTGTTATTAAGTTCTATTATGCAAATTTTGTTATAAAATAGGAGTTGTTTTTAGTCTATTGATTTAAATTTTTTATAAATTTAAATCAATTGTTAACATGAACAAGTATTATGTTTATTACAAAATTCGGGATTTTTATTATTACAATCAAACATTGTTTGTGCCATCATTACACGTTCTGCTCTTGTATTATCAAAGTTTTCTTTAGTTTGTGCTTTATTACAACCGTTTCCAGTTATTATATTATGGCTACTATTACTAGGTAAAGGCCAGGGAATATCATATTGTACTGCAGGTAAGGTGGCATATCTAGTTTTTCTTCGTGTAATATACTCTGTACCATCCATTGTAGTAAGATCTTTCGTAATTTTTTTAGGATAAATTAATTTACTATTAATACGTTTTGTTTTGCAAGGTTTATCTTTACAATGCTTATCTTGTTTTAGACATTTTTTACGACCTTGCATATGTGGTACTAAATGATTTTCAATATAATTACTCTGAGTATGGTCTTCTGGTTTGTTGGTTTGTTGAACTACTATATTATGATTGATTCTTTGCTTTTGTTTGTTTAATAATCCATGTGTATTCATTGCTGAACGTTTACTAGTTCTAGGTAAATTACATGTACGACAATTTAATTTTGTTTTTTCATAATATTTACCATTTTGTCCTCCATTACCGCTTTGTACAGAGATACATCCTTTTCCTGGTATATAAATATTATTGTGACTTGCAGTATTTTTAGACATAGCCATACTTTCTCCTACACGACCAATATTTCTGTGTGGACCATTAATGGAAAATCCTTCTGGATTATTATTTAGTCTAGATGTGCGATAGGTATTTTTGGTTCGTTTTTTAAGAGCAGCGAGAGACATTATATACTAGAGAGATAATTTATATAACTAGAAGAACTCTAGCTTTAGGATTATCATCAAGATTCCAATAAAGCATCCAGTAGAGTTTAGTTCCATAAATACTGATAATTTGCTCTCGTGTAGAAGTTTGTATTTGTTTTTTATAAATAGAATTTGCTAAATAATCTGCTAAACTATAATAAAAAGATTTACTAGATACTTTTGCTGGAAGGTAATCTATTTGTTGCATTTCTGGAGAAAGATATAAGGTATTTTTTTCAAATAGTGAATTAATAGTTATTTGATTATTTTCGATTGGATAAAATAAATTAGTTGGTATAAAATATTGTTTATCAATAATATATATTGATTTCTCATCAAAGTATGGTAAGGTTATGTGATGCTGTTTTTCTAAAAAAAACAATGATATTTGTAAAGTTATTCCATAAGTGTTTTGCAGATGTATAGTCTAATGTAGTTTTTGTAAATGGAGTAATGTTACTTTCAGTAATTATTTTAGTTTTTGTATTAGTATGAATAATATTTAAAAAAGTTAAAATATGTGATACAATTGTAATATTTTCAGGTATAATATTCATTATATTATGAAGAGTCTTTTTATTTAAATTATTGTCCCCAAATTTTAAATTTCGAGAATGGAGATTCTTCTTTATTTTTATTAGATGCAGATGAAGATTTACCAGGAGGATTATAATTAGAATTAATTGAAGTAGAAATTTTTTGTAAAGTATCTTTATTTGAAGGTGGAATTAAAAAGGTTTTTTGTAAATTATCATTTATTGGAGTATAATTATTTGATGGATGTTCAGAGTGTGTTCCATCTGTTTCTAATATAATATCTAAAGAACTAATTTTTGGTTTTGGTTTAAATAAATTATTATAGATGTTGGTAAATAAATTGGTCATTATATAATAATGAATATAAAATAGGTTAGAATCAATTTTATAAAAAATTGAACAACTTTAATTATAATAAAATCTAATGCAATGTCTAAAGTTTACAGATATAAACTAAATTCAAATATTGTTGCTTTAGTAGAAGAGTTTGCTAAACTACATCAATATGATAATCGTAAAGAATATAAAGAAGCATGGGATGAATATTTAGAAGAACATAAAGAGGAAATTAAACGTGAAGAAAATAGATTAACTAGTTTAGGATATGAAGGTGATATAAATGATAAAATGTTTAAAAGTGGTCGTTATTATTATCGTAACAAACCTATTACAAAAACGAAACCAAAAGATAGACGAAAATATATTTCTTTGAGTGATACTATAGTAAACTCTATGTCTAATTATATTTCTACAAGTGGATTAGAGTTAAAACCTGCAGAAGGTTATGAAAAATATAGTGAGAGTAATAAATTATTAATTAAAGAAGAAATAGATAGATTAAAAAAGGAAGGGGTTTTGTCTCAAGAAGATATTCTATTAAAAATTAAGAAAAGTTATAAAAATCGGTATTTTAATATGAGAGAAAAAGATAATAATAATATATAAGATGAGTAAATTACTGGGTCAGGGTGGTTATGGATGTGTATATTGGCCTGAAATTATGTGTTCAGGAAAAATAGGCTCAAATAAATTAATTTCTAAAATACAAAAAAAAAATTGGGCAGCTAAAAATGAATTTAAAGTAGGGGAGAGTGTTAGAAAAATACAAAATTATTCAGTTAGATTTGTTCCTGCTATATCTTCTTGTGAAATAAAACTAAAAACTGTAGATAAAGATATTATTAAAGATTGTGATGTAATTAAAAAAAGCAGTGATAGATTTGTTTCTATGAAGTTTCCTTATTTAAAGCATGTAGATTTTAATATTTTTTTTTCAGAAACTTCTAAAAAACTATATTATGCAGTGGAACATTATAAATATTTGGTTAGGAGTCTGGAACTTCTCTCAAATAAAGGTATTATTCATCATGATTTAAAAATGGATAATATAATTATTAATCATTTACATCGTCCAATAATTATAGATTTTGGTATAAGTATTAATAAAAAAATGATTAAAAAAGATTTAGATAATTATTTTTATATATATGCTCCAGAATATTATCCTTGGTGTTTTGAAATACATCTTTTAAACTTTATTGTACAAATACGAGAGAAAAATGATTTGATTCATCCTATGACAAAAAAAGAATTGATTCGTATTGTAGATGAATATGTTGAGCAGTCTAGTTTTTTCCAATTGTTTAGTTTTGAATTTAATAAACAATATAAGAAATCTCTCTATCATTATATTCAAGATTATATTCATAAAACAAATGATGAAATAATTAATCTTTTATTGAAAACATTTAAAACCTGGGATCTTGTAGCAGTAAGTATTTTATTTATAAAAACATTAAATCTTATATATAAAGAAAATTTACCCAAGACTAAATTTATTGGAGGATTTGTAGAGATTATATTAATGAATATGAATCCTTATCCTGAGAAAAGATTAACTCATAAAAATACAATTAAGAGATTAAATGCTTTAAGAAAGAATACAGCAGGTGATTTATATAATAGTCAAATGTCAATAAATGTAGAATAATAATAATAAAGTTAAATAACTTATTTAAATAAATTTAAATAATATGATTATGCCTAGATTTCCTATACAATTTATCAAAAAATATAATGGTATTTTTTTGCGCAATGAGAAACGACCATTATTATGGAAATTTAAGAAATCACTTAGTGAAGATAAGATAAAGAGAAGTAAAGAAATGAATCGTGAAATAAATATTAGTCATGAAGAATGGTTTGAAACTATGTTATCTGATTCACGCGAAAGACCACTATTTTTATTATAAAAATTATATTAAATAGATTTTTATAATATTACTTAGATGGTGAAGAATAAATATGGAGGAAATCGTCATAAAAAAATAGCACGGAAAAATATACAAACCGGTCCAATTCAACGTAAAACTCGTTACTCGACTGATTCTAATGAAATTTATGCATGTTGCAATGATATTTTTGGTGGAGGACATATTAAAGTTATTTGTTTAGATGGTAAAGAAATGTTATGTTTTATACGAAAAAAATTTAAGGGACGAGGAAAGAGAGATAATATAGTAAAAGTGGGAACATGGTTATTAGTAGGTAAGCGTGAGTTTGAAACTACAACAAAAAAATTACCTAAATGCGATTTATTAGAAGTATATAATGATTACGATAAAGAAAATTTAGAACAAAATGTTATAAATGTAGATTGGAGTAAATTTAAATATGTAGGAGTAGTAGAAGATATTGTAAAAGATGATGGAATGATTGAGTTTACTGAAAATATTCCTGATTTAGTTGATGAAAATGCAGATAAGCTTGAAATGCAAGATACTTCTTGTAATAAAGTTGAAGAAATAAGTATTTTTGGTGATTTATCAGATGAAGAAATAGATATAGATGATATTTAAGTTTTATAATAAGTAATTTAAAATTATTGATAATTTTATAATTAATAATTTTATAGAAATATTTTATTAAATACTAATTTAATATCCCCACATCTCAAAGTTTCTATACCGCGGGTGGTCGAGCGTCTCATTTAGCATCTTCCAGGGTGTCATTTCCTTAAGACCATCTACTCCTCTCTCACAAAACATATTTAGTAGCGCAGGACTGAATCCGGCAAACATACTAGCTCCCTTCTGTGTGGTGAGTGTTGGGAAACCATTGGTTGAACGCAGATTCCAGAATAAGATATGAGGCACTTTATTATATCCACGAGCCTTGAACATTCGCTCAATCTTTTGCCACATTGATTCTGATAGAGACTCATTTCCACTGTAATCAATCTGCATATCAGAAAAGATAGCAAGCGTAAGCTTCTCTACCTCTTCAGGTGGTGTTTGTGCGGCCACACAAGCATCCAGAAGAAGAGTAAGTGCTGCAGTAAAATTGGTATTATATCCTACAGGTCCATTCTGAATTTTATGAACATTATCTACAAAATCATATGGGTCAGTTCCTACCTTAATCCAAGATGGTTTATCTGTAAATGTCATTACTCGTCCACGTCCAAGCTTAGACTTTTCGGCTACGCGAAGTGAGAGTCCAATTGCAGCATAAAGTGCTTGGTCAGATTCCATAGAACCTGAGGTATCACACATAGCTACAAGATTTTCTAGATTACTAATATCACTAGAACCATCAGCCCACTGAGAATTAAGAACATTCTTACTTGTGGCATCCATATTTCTACATGATAAATACAATGCCTGCTTTACCATATCATTAATTCCAACACGCTTTCCTTTAATTGTCTCATTATTACTCATCTTATTCTCCAGCCAAGTAGTAAATTGTTTTGCTGCAACAATACGGTCATTATCAGATGAGCGCTGACTACCATCATGCTTTTGATTCTGAAAGGCCTTCATCTGACGATTCATTGTGACCGAAGTTACACTATTCCAATTAATACCTGAATAATTCTGTCCACACTGTTTCACTTGTGTTGTATCGAGATGTTCATTCAGACCAGAAAGAAGACGGCGATAATCCCCGTAGGCCTTCATACAAGCACGACGCTCTCTATCTTTAGAATAAGGTAGAGTAGTCTTAGCAGTTAAGATATAATTAGCAAAATAATTCTTTGCTAGCTCCTTGAACATTGCACTAAACTGACTCTTTTCACGAGGAGCCCACTTTCCAACTAGACTAATCTCAGCATTATAATCTTTATTAATTTTACCTAAGTCTTCACGAATCTGATTATTAATTAGTGCAAGCATATAATCAGCTGTATCCTTAGACCACATAAAATTAGACCAAAGATATTTGATATCCCTCCATGAACCATAAGGATGACGGCTTGCATTTGGATCCATCTGTTGTACTTCCTCAGGTAGTTCATGTACTAGATAATAAATCATTTTACGCGCCATAACAGGAAGACCATTTTGGTCTAGTACATTAATTAGATGCCAAGAAAGCCCATACTCTCCCTTTCCGGCAATAAGGTCTCGCGTTTGAATTACTAGACGATAAAGAAGATATACAAGATTAATATTCTTTTCCCGTACAATTGTATTTAATAGATTCTTAAATTGCGTAGCCAGTTGCGTCATCTGTTCTGGAGAACACCTAGTTAGCTGAAAATACAACTGTGTAATTTTTTCATTTTCACTATTTGACCATCCATATTCTAATTGCCCATTCTCTCCATATTGCTGGGGAGTATAGGTATCAAGTGCGGCTACTACCGATGTCATGATATATTAACATGGTGTTATTTCTTTAAGCTCATTTATTAAATATTTATTACGATTATGGTAATAAATATTATAAAGAATATTAAGATAAATCTTTTCTAGTTTTATTATTTGCCTTAAATCGTACTCGCTTAGTTACATTAAAACTAGATTTTTCATAATAAAGTATAAATAATGTATGTAAGTCTTCAAAAATAGTTAGCCCATCTTTAAAATCTATATTTTCTAATGACCGTAATGTTTTTAAATAATTAGGATGATAATCTTCATTCATATAATCTTGAACTTGGTCTTTATCTAATTCTATATTATATGTCAGGACAGAAAGTAATTTATATTTTATATTTTCATCACTGCATTTAGATTTTATATAATTTGTTATAGCTGTTTTATCTCTAACATCTGTAATAGGTAATTGATTAATTTTAATTTTTTCTAAATAATGACGTTTATTAATATAAAAATTCCATACATTTATATTACTAATAGGTTCTTTTGTTAAATTTGCCTGCTCGATTAATTGTTTTTCTCGCTCTTTATAATTGTCTAAATATTCTGTATTTAATTCTTCCATCTTTTTATATGACAACTTAATTATATTCTTTAATTGAACTTAATCATAATTATTTGATTCATCTAGAATTAACTCATTTTCATCTAATAGATCTTCAAATAATTCTTCTTCACTAAGGTCATCCTCACTCTCTTCTTCATAATAATCTTCTTCAACTGTAGATTGTGGAATATTATCTATCTCCCAACTATAACAGTATGGATTATCTTCATAATATCCACGGTCCCATTCATTCATACGATTAATACCTAATCGCATTGTATCTTCCCAATCATATTTAGCTAATTGTTTTTCTCTACAAGTAATATCCCGTAATTTTTCTCGTTGCATAAAATTATTATAATACTCTGAATGTGTGTATGGCTCTTTAATAATCTCTCTATTAGCACCAAATCGTATAGTTGTCATAGGAAAATCTGGAAGAATAATTGGTACCTCTTTAATTACTTCCGAAAAATCTAATTCACTATATAACATAAAATAATATATTATAAAATTTTTAAATCTATTTTGGTAATAATACTTACATAATACTACATGTTGTTAGTGTAATATTTAATAATAAAGTTTGATGACATCTCCAACATCTAGGCGTTATTATATTTGCTAACTGATCTTTATTAAACAATTGTTTACAATCATAACACCGCCATTTATATATAGTATCATAATTTACTTTTTCTTTAATCAAAGGCTCTTTTTCCATATATAATTAGAGAGATTTATTCTATTTTACAAAGTGAGTATTTACCTGTTGACTAACCATACCAAATGTTGTGCATTTAGGTATATCCTTGATTTTATGCGCACCAATATATGTACATGTACTACGTAGACCTCCTAAATAATCCTCTACCGTATCTTGAAGATTTCCCTTATAAGGGATTAGTAATTCTCTTCCCTCAGATGCTCTATATCGGTCCATTTTTCCATAATAAGTTGTTTGAGCCTTCTTGGAACTCATTCCATAAAATGCCTTATAGAATTTTCCATTGCGTTCTATTTTCTCTCCAGGATTTTCATCATGTCCTGCAAATTGACCTCCAAGCATCACAAAATCCGCACCACCACCAAATGCCTTTGCAGCATCTCCTGGACAAGTAATTCCACCATCAGCAATAATATGTCCACCTACACCATGTGCCGCATCAGCACATTCCATCACAGCAGATAACTGTGGTACACCTACACCAGTTTTAATACGTGTACTACAGGCACTACCTGGACCTATACCAATTTTTACCACATCAACTCCTCCATTTATAAGTAGTTCCTCTACAATCTCTCTAGTTGCAATATTACCTGCAACAATAATTTTATCCGGATACTCTTGGCGTACTTTTTTACAAAACTCAACAAACTTTTGAATGTAGCCATTTGCAATATCAATACAAATCCAATCACATTGAATTACATCTAGAATATTTTTAAGATGTAAATAATCTGCATCACTAATACCAGTGGATACCATAAATAAAGAAGGATCTAAATTATATTGTTCATGAAAGTTTAAGTAATCTTCCATTGCATAGAATTTATTCATTGCTGTAATAATTTTATAACGACTTAGAACTTTATAAAGCTCAAATGTACCAGTGGTATCCATATTAGCACTAATAAATGGTACACCTCTCCATGATTTTCCACAACGAAATTTAATTGTTCTTTCTAAATTTATTTCTGAACGTGAAGAAAGTGTGGATCTTTTAGGACGAATTAATACATTATTATAGTCTAATTGAGGTGTATAATTAATCTTAGTCATATAAATTATATAAATCTCTAGGTTTAATTTGTTTTTTAAATATAATGTACACAATTACTTTAGAACCGTATCTAGATTCACTATCGGGACAATATAATAAATTATTTGTTATTTCTAAAATGCCT
>MDTB01021778.1_pt1 | contig 23301 bp, 27 predicted proteins | sample 811161 | NCBI WGS metagenome assembly MDTB01 (sample SAMN05326650, study PRJNA326480) | marine metagenome | isolation source: seawater | place: Mediterranean Sea | collected 2009
AGTGTTTTTTATGTTTGTTTTTGATATCTTGCACTGGTCTTTCTGATGCTGGAAAAGTTCTAAGAAATGAAAAAAGAACTACCGATGAGTTTTTGATAAAGAAAAGTGAACCTTTATCACAACCACCTGATTTTAAAACAATCCCAGAACCTGGATCAATTAAAGAAAAAGATGATAAAGAAATAATAGAAAAAATACTAAATTTACCAGAGGAAAATAAAAACAACACATCAAATAAATCTTCATCAACTGAAGAGTCAATTTTAAAGCAAATTAAAAAATGAGGAAAAATAAAATTAATTTAAAATTTAGAGATAAGATTCAAAAAAATTATATAAACAATAGTACTTATAAAAAAAACAAGAGATACGTTGATTTAGCCTTAATTTCTATCTTAAAAAATTTAGATAATCATAAAAATATTTTTCACAGTTTTAGCAAAAAATTTAAATTTAATTTTATTAAATCAGATTTAAATAAATTTAAAAAATACAAAACCATTATAATTATAGGTATGGGGGGTTCAATTTTAGGCTCTGAAGCCATTTATAATTTTCTTAAACATAAAATCAAGAAAACTTTTTTATTTATAGATAATTTGGATCAAGAAAAAATTGAGAATATCAATAAAAAGATTAATTTAAATGATACTTTATTTATCGTAATTTCCAAATCAGGCAATACAACAGAAACTTTAATTAATTTAAGTTTATTAAAAAAATATAAAAATATAAATAAGAATTTTATAATTATTACTGAAAATAAAAACAATGCTTTAAATAATTTTGCAAAAAGATTTAAAATTTTACAAATACATCATAAAAATTATATTGGTGGTAGATATTCTGTTTTATCAGAAGTAGGAATGTTACCAGCTATTATAATGGGTTTAAATATTAATAAATTAAGAAAAAATTTAATAAATAATTTTAAATCTAATTTGAGAAATATTTTATCTAAAAATGTTGCAAAAATTTCTCAAATTTATTCAAAAAATTCTTTTAATTCGATTGTATTATTAAGCTATTGTCCAGAATTGAATGAATTTTTATATTGGTACCAACAATTAATTGCAGAAAGTTTAGGAAAAAAACAAAAGGGATTGATTCCAATAGTGTCTTTGGCGCCTAAAGACAATCATAGTTTGCTTCAATTATACCTAGATGGACCAAAAGATAAAATATTTTACATTTTCAGCGGAACTCCCAACAAAAGTTTGAAAATTAAAAAGAATTATTTTGGTAATTTTTTTAATTTTGTTAAAAATAAAGATATAAAAACAATTTTAGACTCTCAAAAAAAGGCTTTTACAAAAGTTTTAGATGATAAAAAAATCCCATTTAGAGAGTTTAATTTTAATAAATTAAATGAAGAGACTATTGGTGAATTATTTTCTTACTTTATTATTGAAACAGTTTTAATTGGAAAACTAATAGGTGTAAATCCTTATAACCAACCAGCAGTTGAAGAAATAAAAGTTTTAACAAAAAAATACTTAACCTAAGAAGCTTCCAAAAATTATTTTAGATCGACCATAGTTTTTAACTGAAATTGTTTTTATTATTTTTGTGAGATTGTCATTTGTTTTTCTTTCTCTATGGATAACTATTAAGTGATCTTTTACACATAAATCCATCTTTTTAATGGACTCCAATTCATTTATAAAAGTATTTTCAGCAAAGGGCGGATCGAGAAAGATTATTTCAAATTTATTTTTATCTAATTTTTTAAGAAATGAGCTTACTTGAGACTGATAAATTTTGGAATAGTTTTCGATTTTTAGCTCTTTAAGATTTTTTTTAAGAATTTCAAAAGTTGTTTTATTTTTTTCAACAAAGGTTATTTTTTTAGCCCCTCTAGATATACATTCTATACCAAAAGACCCGACTCCTGAGTAAAGGTCTAAAATATTAGAACCAAGTAAATCAATTTTGATTAAATTAGAATGAAGAATAACATTAAAGATATTTTCTTTTACAAGATCTCTAAGTGGCCTAGTTGTTGGAGAATTTATAAAATTTAATTTTTTTCCCTTAAGAAACCCACTTATAATTCTCATTTTTGATTAATTACTCTCCATCCTATATCTTTTCTAAAAAAACCATTTTTCCAATTTATAGTTTTTATTATTTTAAAAATATTTTTTCTGATTTTTGAAAAAGAACTCCCTAAGCTTGTAATATTCAGCACTCGCCCTCCATTTGAAAAAAATTGATTATTCTTAATTTTTGTTCCAGCATGAAATATAAAAGCTTTTTTTCTTAGTTTTATTTTTTTAAGCTTGGGAATAATTTTGTTTTTTTTATATTCTCCAGGATACCCTTTAGCACACAAAACTATTGTCATACATTTGTCTTGAGACCATTTTATTTTAACAGATTTTAATTTGTTATTAACTGTAGCGTTTATAATTTTTAATAAGTCGGTTTTAAGTCTAGGTAAAATTACTTGACATTCTGGATCTCCCATTCTTACATTGTACTCTATTAAAAATGGTTCATCATTTTTTATCATAAGTCCAACATATAAAAATCCAGAGTAAGGTTTGCCTCTTTTTTTTAAAGCCAATAGAGTTGGCTGAACTATTTTTTTTATTATTTTTTTTTCTATTTTTTTGTTTATAATTGGAGCTGGGGAATATGCCCCCATACCTCCAGTGTTAGGTCCTTTTTCGTTTTCTCCTACTTTTTTATGATCTTGTGCAGAACCTATAAAAGAAAAACTTTTTTTATCAACTATTAGAAAGTAACTAGCTTCCTCACCTTCAAGGAACTCTTCAAGAACGAGTTTTCTTGAACTTTTAAATTTACCATTAAAAATTTCTTTACTGATTTTTTTTACTTCACTCTCAGATTTACATATAGTAACTCCCTTACCAGAAGCTAATCCATCTGCTTTAACTACAAAAGGCTTTTTATTATTAGTTAAAAACTTATTGACATCCGATATATTTTTGCAAATCTTAAAACCTGCTGTTGGAATTTTATTTTTTTTACAAATATTTTTCATGAAGGCTTTAGAACCCTCCAATTGAGCTGCATATTTATTAGGACCAAAAACTTTGACCCCATTTTTTTTTAGAAAATCTACTATACCGCTTACTAAGGGTTGTTCAGGTCCAACAATAACTAGGTCGATATTGTATAATTTTATAGTTTTTAGTAACTTTTTGAAATCTAGAAAATCTAATTGTAAATTTTGAGCAATTTTAGAGGTCCCTCCATTTCCAGGAATACAATAAACTTTACCCGATTGATTAGATTCATATATTTTTTTACAAAGAGCATGTTCTCTACCGCCACTTCCTATTAAAGCAATATTCATATGAAAAAATATATTATATATATTATTTATATATATGAACAAAACAAAAGCTAAACTAAAATACAAACCCAATGCTTTTGAGGTTATAGAAAAAGGAGACTTTGTACTTTGTGCGGTTTCTAAAAAGGAAATATCCTTAGAAAATCTCAGTTATTGGAACGTAGAATTACAAGAACCTTATTTTTCACCTTTAGAAGTTAAAATTAGATACGAAGAAATGAGAAAAAGAAAAAAGTAAATTACTTCCACCTATTATGTGTCCAAATCCATTGACTAGGATCTTTAGCAATCATTTGTTCAAGTATTTTATTAAGTTGCAAGGTGATATCAAGCTTTTTAGTTTCAGTTTCTTCATTATTAAAAATTTTAATTGGCTCATATACTTCCATTTCAAATTTATTATTTTTTTTTCTCGATATATAAACTGGGACTATATCTAAATTATACTTCAAAGCTAATTGAGCAGGAAGAGTTGTAGTCAATGCCAGGTGTTCAAAAAAAGGCAATCTTTTCCCTTCACTTACTCTTTGGTCAATCATTAGAGCTATACTATAATTCTTTTTAATATACTCTACAGTTTCTTTCACACCTGTAATTCCTTTTTTAATTTGATTTTTACAAACGTAGGATCGTCTAAAATGTTCCATGACAGGATTTATTAAAAAATTATTTAAAGGTCTGTAAATAGTTGCTAATTTTAATTTTTTTTTTGTTAACTCCATTGACATTAATTCGAAATTTGCAAAATGTCCTGAAATAAAAATAACAGGCTTGTTTTCTTCTACTATTCTTTTAATAATATTTTCTCCTTTAATCAAAATATGATCATTATTATTTCTAAAATTTTTTAAAAATAAATATTCTACAAAAGTACTTCCATAATTAGACCACATATTATTTACAATTTCCTTTTTCTTTTCTTCATTGTAAGAACCCATAAATTTATTTAAATTATTATCTACAACAATTTCTGACTTAAAGTATGGTCCTACTTTTCTAAATAGAGCGGAGAAAATTTTTCTACTAAAATTAAGACCTATTAGTTTTATTAAGATTAGGAAAAAATAAATTACAACAGCTTCTAAAATGTATTTTATTTTTTTTATCATAAGTAATTTTTTATTTCTTTAAAAAACTTTTCTTTATTTTCAAACTCAAGTTTAATTGGCAAATATTTAATTTTATGAATATCATGATGTTTAATTCTTAAATAATCTTTTTCAGTTGTAACTATCTCTAAATTATTTTTTTCTGCGTAATTAATCAAGTTGTTTAATTCATCAATAGTATATTTATAATGATCAGGGAAAGGAATTTTTTTTTGTACTTTCAATTTGTTTTTTTCTAATAAATTAAAAAAATTTTCTGGATTTCCTATGCCTGCAAAAGCTAATAAGTTTTTATTTTTAAAATCCTCTAAATTTTCAGCTAAATATTGTGAATAATAAATATTTGCCTCCCTAAAAATATTAACTAATTTTAACTCAAAGTTTTTGTTAAAATTTCCATTAATTAAAATAATTTGACTTCTTTTTAAAGAACTTAAAGGTTCTCTAAGAGGGCCTGAAGGTATAGTCATTTCATTTCCAACTAATTGATTTTCATTAAAACATAAAATATTCAAATTTTTGTAAATAGAATTATCCTGAAATCCATCATCTAAAATCACAACATCAAAATTATTTGATATTGCTTCGGTAATCCCTTTTTTTCTTGTAATACTTGTAATTAAATCAATATTTTTATTTTTAATTAATTCGTACTCATCATGATGTTCACGATAAAATTTTTTTATAATCACTGGATTTTTTCCGTCTTTTTTAAGAACATCAGCTATTTCTATAGATAAAGGAGTTTTTCCAGTACCTCCTAGATAAATATTTCCTACACAAATTATAGGAATGTTAAATTTTTCTTTTTTTATAAAGATATTTTTTATAAATGAAACTATTTGTAATAAAAAAGAAAATGGAAACAATATATAAGATAGTATATTTTTTTTTCTCCAGAACTTAGGTTTATAAATTTTCATTTTTTGACAATGTTATTTAACTCTTGAATAGTATTTTCTAATATTTTTTGTCCATAAATATTTAATATTTCTATCTTTTTTTGATCTGTTTTTTTTTCTTTATTTAAATTTTCTATTAATTTTTTTGAAAGCCCAGTATAATTTTCTACTTGCTCAGAGATATCATAAGATTTTAATAGATGATAAATTTCCTTAAAATTATAAACAAATGGGCCGTGATAAATTCTGCAGCCCTGCTTAGCTGCTTCTATAGGATTCTGTCCACCAACTGACTCCAGTTTTTTAATCATGGATTTTCCAATGAAAACATCGTTGCAGTATGCAAAATATTTTTGAAGTGTACCAAAAGAATTTATTATTAACACTTCAGCATTTGAATTTATTTGCTCTCCTTCATTTAAAATTTGAGAATTTAACTTAAATTTTTGACTTAATTTCTTAATGTCGTCAACTCTGTGAATGTGTCTAGGTATAATGATTGTTAATAAATTTTGAATTTTTTTTTTTACCTCTAAATGAGTTTTTAAACAAAAAAGTTCTTCACCTTTATGAGTACTAGCTGCACACCAAGTTTTAAATTTATTTAAACTGTCTCGATTTGCCTTATTTAGACTTTTGGTTTCATTTGGTACACAAAATTTTAAATTTCCAAAATTTTTAATATTTTTTACTTGTAAAGCCTCGAGATAATTTTTTGAATCTAAATTTGACGTTACACAAATATCAAAACTATTAAAAATCAACTTTGCAGAGTTTTTAAATATTTTCCATCTATTAAATGTTTTTTGAGTTATTCTTCCGTTTAATAAAGCTAATGGTATATTTCTTTTTTTTATTTCAAGAAGAAAATTTGGCCAAATTTCTGAGTCAACAAAGCATATTAAATTAGGTTTCCAGGTATCTAAAAAGTTCTTCACTAAATGGTTTACATCTAGTGGAAAAAAACGGTGTTTTATATTTTCTAGTTCTTTTAAATCTTTATCCACTAAGCGTGCAGAACTTAAAGTGACAGTAGTTATTAAAAAATCTAAGTTTTGATTATTTTTATTCAATTCTTTTATTAATGGAATAATACTCATTGTCTCTCCTATACTAGAAGCATGAAACCAATAAAGTTTATTAGATATATTTCTGTTAGCTAAAAAAGAAGATTTAAAAAGTTTTTCTTTATATCTAATTTTATGTTCTTTATTTATAAGTTTTCTGAAATGAATAAGGATTATAAGCGCTGGAAACAAAAGAAAAGTTAAAAATCGATAAGTAAATAACATTTAATTTATTTTAATTGTTTTTGATATAAAGATTTATATTCATCACAATTTTTAATTAATAGATCATGATTACCATAGTCTACAATTTCTCCATTTTTTAATACAAATATTTTATCAGCATTGTGAATGGTTGATAGTCTATGAGCTATAACTAAAGTAGTTTTATTTTTTGTAAGATTTGTTATTGCATTTTGTACAATTTCCTCAGAGTCAGCATCTAAAGAAGATGTTGCTTCATCTAGCAGAATAATTGGTGACTTTTTTAAAATGGCTCTAGCTATCGATATTCTTTGCTTTTGACCTCCTGACAATCTAATTCCGTTTTCACCAATTAATGTCTCATATTTTGAAGGTAACTTTTCAATAAATTCATCAGCAGCTGCAAATTTGCAGGCTGTATTTATTTCCTCTTCAGTTGCATCTTTTTTTGCATAAGCAATATTATTTTTAATTGTATCGTCAAATAAAATTACATCCTGACTAACTAAAGAAATATTTTTTCTCAGAGAATTTAAGGAAATTTCTTTAATATTTTGATTATCTATAGAAATTTTACCATTTTGAGGATCGTAAAATCTTGGAAGCAAATTTATTATAGTACTTTTTCCAGCTCCACTATGACCGACAAAAGCTGTCATAGAATCTCCTTGAATATCCATGTTAATATTTTTAATAGCTTTTTTACTAGTATTTTTGTAATTAAAACTCACATTTTCAAAATTTATATTGCAATTTTTGATATTCAATTTTGGTAAATGATTTTCTTGTTTGATTTCAATTGGTGAATCAATAACTGAAAAGATTCTTTTTGCTGCTGCTGAACCTTGATAAGCAACCATATTAATAGTAGCTAATGATCTAATGGGTTGGTATGCAAGCATCATAGCAGCTAAAAATGAAAAAAAATTGTTAACTTCTAACTCCCCCGCAGATATAAGTTGTCCTGAGTAAAAAATGAATCCAGCTATCATGATGCCTGTTAATGTTTCCATTATAGGCTGAGCTCTGATCATAACGCTTCCTATCTTGATGCTTTTATTTACTAATTCATCTATGATTCGACTTGCATTTTCTTTTTCAAGTTCCTCCTTTTGATATATTCTTATCATCCTAGACCCTTTAAAAATTTCTGAAAGAAAAGCAGTTAAACGTCCTGAAATCTCGCCAGCTTCTCCAGTAACTTTTCCCATTCTTTTTCCTAAATTTTTTGCAAATGCAGCTGCAAGTGGCATCATCAGTATTGCAAAAAATGCAAGTTTCCAATTTTGATAAAACATTAATCCAACTAAAAATATTACTGAAAAAGTATCTTTCATTAGGTTTAAGATACCAGTGCTCGCAAGAACTTCAACTTGATGAGAATCAAAAGTTATATTTGAAATGTAGTGACCAGAGTGTCTATTATCTAAAGATTGAATATCAGTTACGAGAATATTTTCAGCTACTTGTTTTTGTAATTCGCCTGAACATAGTGATCCAACTTTTATCACCATTATCCTGGCAAAATATAACGAGACTCCTTTAGCGGTAAAAACAACAATAATAGCTATAGGTATTAGCCAAGCTAAAGTTTTATCATTATCAATAAAAATTTTTTTAACAGCTGGGTCTAAAAGCCAAGCAATTGCAGCTGTGCTTCCTGCAACAATAAGAGACAGTATAAAAGAAAAAAAGATACGTTTTAAATGTTTCTTTATATATTCTTTATATAAACGTTTTAAAATAGTTATAAGTTCTTCTAACTTCATTAAAATAAATTTTTAGTTGATTAAAATAATTCCAAAAAACAAAAATAAACCTGAAATATTATTTAACTTAAATGCTTCTAAACATTTTTTGGGACTATCTTTTTTAAATTTTATTATTTGATACATTAAAGTTAAAATAAACATTGTAATTAATAGCGTAAAATTATTTAAACCAAATTTATAATAAAATAAATAAACAAGAAGAGCTGAACTCAAAAAATAGCAAATACTTACAAATAACTTTATATTATTTTTAAATTTAATAGATGTTGATTTCATTCCAATTATTTCATCGTCTACTATGTCTTGAACTCCATATATGGTGTCATAGCCCAATGTCCAAAATATGGCTGATGTGTAAAGAACAATGATTTCAAAGGAAATATAACCTGTAATGGATGTCCAAGCCATTATGATTCCCCAGTTAAAAGTTAAACCTAAAAATAGTTGTGGCCAATAAGTAAATCTTTTCATATATGGATATGAGAAAGCTAAAATCATCGAAGCTAAACCTAATACAATTGTTAATTTATTAAATTGAATTAAAATTAAAAAAGCAACAGCGCAAAGTAAAAAAACGTAAAGAAGAGATTTTTTAATTGAAATTAAGTTTGCAGCTAGAGGTCTTTTTTTTGTTCTTTGAACCTTAATGTCTACATCTTTATCAACTATATCATTTACAATACATCCCGCACTTCGCATTAATACAGATCCTATAAAAAATAAAACTAAGAAATATAAAAATTTATCTAGATTTTGCTCTATAGAGTAAGCATAGGCCAATCCCCATGCACATGGCCAAAAAAGAAGCATAAAACCAATAGGCTTGTTAAGTCTGGAGAGCTCAATAAATATTCTTATTTGGTTCATTCAAATATGTCTTGTAAATATCAAACACAAATTACATAATCAATTTGATTCGTTATGGATGTTGATTACACAGTTGCAGCGTTGATGTTTCCAGCTATACCCCTTATAATGGCTGTTTATAGCAACAGATTTCATACCTTAAGTGCATTAATTAGAAAACTTCACGATGAGCATATCTTTAAAAAACAAATTCCACCTGAGTGGGAGAAACAATTGCATAATCTTAATGGCAGGACAAACTTGTTAAAGTACACAATGGGTTTTGCGAGTTTTGGATTTTTATTTAATATGAGCACAGTTTTTGCACTTTATTTGGATATTTTAATTATGGCCAGATTAATATTTGCTGGTTGTTGTTTATGTATGATTATTTCAATATTTCTTTTTTTACAAGAAATAAGGCTTTCAAATAAAGCTTTACAATTTCATTTAAGTGACATGAAATCAATGAAAGATGATTTTGATTAAAATTATTTTTTAATAATATGGACTTCTTTTTTTTTAAGCAAGTATGACTCTTCAAATCTTTCTAATTGGGAGTTAGTCATTCTCTCTTTTATGTTTATAAGATTGGTATTTTTCCAATCATCATTAGTGAATTTATTTTTCCAAATTTTTTTTTCTTCATTATTTCTAGCACAACCATAGCAATAACCTGTTGAGTGATCATTCTTACAGATACTTATGCAAGGAGAAACAATATTTTGTTTTTTCATTAGGGAACTAAAATTGCTGGTCCTATAATTTTTCTTGATTCAAGGTCTTTGTGCGCTTGGACAGCTTCTTTTAATTTATACTCTTTAAATATTTTGATTTTCACTTTTCCATATTTAATTTTTTCAAACAAATCTTTAGAGGCCTCACTCAATTCAGATGGACTATTAAGGTACTGTCCCATAGAAGGTCTAACAAAGAATAGCCCTTTTGGTTGTAATAATTTAGGTACATCTATTGGAAATAATGGTCCTGAAGCATTTCCAAATGATACCATCATTCCTTTGATTTTTAGGGAATTTAAAGATTTTTCAAAAGTTTCTTTACCCACTCCATCATATACAACGTCAACACCTTGATTGTTGGTTATTTTAAGAACTTTTTCATCAAAATTATCTTTTTTGTAATTAATAACAAAGTCACAACCATTTCTTTTTGCTACTTCGATTTTGTCATCAGATCCAACTGTACCAATCAATTTACAACCAATACTTTTTGCCCACTGTGTAAAAATTTGCCCAACTCCTCCTGCCGCTGCATGAAATAATACGGTATTTCTTGCATTAACTTTATATGTTTTGTTAAGAAGGTAAAAAACTGTAAGTCCCTTAGTCATAACGCTCGCTGCTATTTTGTGACTTATCCCATCAGGTATTTTAACTGCAATTTTTTCAGGTATATTTCTCTCCTCAGAATAAGATCCTAAAGGAGGTGCAGCGTAGGCAACATTGTCTCCCTTGCTAAAATTTTTTACTTGAGAACCAATTTCTTGGATAATTCCTGCTCCTTCTAATCCAATTCCATGAGGCAATTTTATAGGGTATAGTCCACTTCTATGATAAGTATCAATGTAATTTAATCCTATAGCTAAATTTTTTATTCTTATCTCACTTGGGCCAGGAGGTTCTAAAACAACATCATTTATCTCCAAAACTTCTGGACCTCCATTTTTTTTAACAATGATTGATTTTGGCATTAGTATTTTGCAAATGTTCCATTATTATAATCTTGTATTGCTTGAAGAATTTCTTGTTTTGTGTTCATAACAAAAGGTCCGCCCCTAGCTATAGGTTCTTTTATTGGTTTTCCTGCAATAAATAAGAATTTACTTTTTTTATTAGCAAACACGTTAAGACTATTGCCACTTTCTAAAAGTACCAATGTAGAGTCAATTATTTTTTCGTTTTTATTTGTACCAATCTTTATTTCACCTTTGAGTACATAAATAAAAGAATTATGACTTTCGGGAACATCTATGTTTATTTTTTTACCCTCATTTAAATCTATATCAAAATAAATTGGCTCAACGTTATGTCCTTTAACAGGTCCCTCAATATTTTTATACTTTCCTGAAATTATATTAATCGATTTTTCTTGATCTTTGTACTGAGCAATTTGATCAGAACTAATGTAATCATACTTTGGTTTATTCATTTTCATTTTAGCAGGCATGTTTATCCATAATTGAAATCCCAGAAGTTTTCCATCTGCCATTGCTGGCATTTCAGAATGAATTATACCTCTACCAGTTTTCATCCATTGTACATCTCCTGGACCCATAGTCCCCTTTGATCCAGTGCTATCCTCATGTTCAAATGCTCCGTTTAACATATAAGTTACGGTTTCAATTCCTCTATGAGGGTGAGGAGGAAAACCTGCTAAATAATCATCTTTATTTTCAGAACCAAATTCATCCAACATTAAAAATGGATCAATATAATCCGCCTCAGGGGTCCCAATGCTTCTTTTTAATTTAACTCCTGCCCCATCAGAAGCATTTAATGCCTTGACTATTTTTTTTATTTCAATTTCTTTCATCATAAAATATTAACGATTAAATTAAATCGAGTAACTGCGTTAAATTGTTAACCTCATTTTTTGGCTTATAATCTAGATTATCAAAAATATTATTACTTCTATTTACCCAAATAGAATTATAACCATAATTTCCTCCACCCGACACATCCCATGTGTTTGAACTCAAAAAAACTATTTCTTCGCTTTTAATTTTATATTTTTTAATTGGTATTTCATAAACTTTTTCATTAGGCTTATAAATTCCAACTTCTTCAACTGAAAATAAATCATCAAAGAAATTATCTAAATTATTCTTTTTTACCAATTCTTTCAAAAGTTGAGGTGTTCCATTTGAAAGAATAGCAAGTTTTAATTTTTTTTTTTTTAAATTTTCTAAAACTTCTTTTACCTCAGGGAAAGTAGATAAAACTCTGTATAAATCTAACAACTCATTTTTCATTGACTTATCTATTTTGTAAGTTTTCATAGATTTCTCTAAACTTTCTTCTGTAATCTGCCAAAAGTCTTTATGTCTTTTCATTAAACTTCTAAGCCAAGTGTATTCTAATTGAGTTGTTCTCCAATAGTTTGCAAAAAGCTCCCAATTATCTCCAATTTTATTTTTACATTTTTCTGCAGCAGAGTTGACGTCGAATAAAGTACCGTAAGCATCAAAAACTATAGCTTTAGCAATCATTTTTACTTCTTATTATGTGATCCATCGCAAAATGGCGGGTCAACCGTTTGCTTGCAAGTGCAGAAAAAAACTTTTTTTGATTGGTCGGCTTTATAAGTTAATGGACCAAACTTTGATCCATCATGTGATCCATCACAAAAAGGTTGCTTAGAACTTTTTCCACAAGAACACCAATAGTATGATTTTCCTTCAACAACATTTATTCCTATTGGAGACTCTCCAGCTCTATAACCTTTTGCCATAATATTTCATGTTTAATAATTAATTTAGTTTTATTTTTAGTGTATATAATAATGTTGTATGAACAATATTAGATTATTTCATCCTAATAGTATAGTTGAAAATTCCACTAGCTTACTCTCAAAAGAACATACTCACTACGTAGTTAATGTTATGAGGTTAAAAAGAGGATCTAAAATTAATTTTTTTAATGAAGAAGGAGAATGGTTAAGTGAGATAGTTTTTTTAGAAAAGGATAGAGTAGAAGTAAGATTTTTAAACAAAGTTGAAAGAGAACTTAGAGAACAGAATAATATTCAGCTAGCTATTTGTTTAGTAAAGAAGTCTCCAATGGAATTTATTTTTCAAAAAGCAACAGAACTTGGGGTTAGTAAAATTATACCTATAATCTCCGAAAGAACTGAAATAAAAGATTTAAATTATGCGAGAGCACAAAAAATAGTTGTGGAGGCCACCGAACAATCAAATCAATTAAAACCACCTGAAATTTCTAAAGTGATTAAACTAAAAGATTTTATGAAAAATATTAAAGAGAATATCAAACTCTTTTTTGCTGATTTAAACTCTGAAAATAAACTTAAACATGAAGATTTAAAAAATAAGGATTTAAAAATTATATTAATTGGACCTGAAGGAGATTTTTCGCCGTCAGAACGTGAATTAATCCTTTCAAATCCTAATACCACCCCTTTTTCAATATCAAAAAATATATTACGTTCAGATACTGCTGTTATAAGCGCTATTTCCTTAGTGAATTTTATCAATAGAAATCATTAATTGTCGCATCCAATGAAATTGTTAATTCATTAAAATGGTATATAAAAATCCTATGTATAGATTAGGTATTAATATTTTATTTATATTTTATCCAACTTTTCTTTTGGCAGAACAACCAAAAGAATGGCAACTAAGTTTTTCTAAAGCTGCATCAAAGTCTATGAATGATATTGTATGGCTTCATGACTATATACTTTTGCCGGTAATAGCAGCAATTACAGTTTTTGTTTTATTTTTAGTTATTTATAGTTGCATAAGATTTAGAGCGTCAAGAAATCCTACTGCCTCAACAACGACTCACAATACGATGATAGAAATAATTTGGACACTGGTTCCTTGTATAATATTAATAATTATCGCAGTTCCTTCTTTTAAAATTTTATACTCTCAAGATAAAATTCCTCCTGCAGACGTAACAATAAAAGCAGTAGGTTATCAATGGTACTGGGGATACGAATATCCTGATGAAAAAATAATTTTTGAATCATATATGGTTTCAGAAGAAGACCTTAAACCAGGACAACCACGACTTTTAACAGTTGATAATGAATTATTTGTTCCAGTTAACAAAGTAGTTAAAGTTATGATAACAGCGAATGATGTCTTGCATGCGTGGGCATTACCATCTTTTGGGGTAAAAAGAGATGCTGTTCCAGGAAGAATAAATGAAACTTGGTTTAGAGCTGACAGGACAGGAACTTTTTATGGCCAATGTTCAGAACTTTGTGGAATAAAACACGCTTTTATGCCAATAACAGTAAATGTTGTTTCGCAAGATGAATACGAAAAGTGGTTACTAGATGCAAAACAAAAATTTGCAAAAAAGGAAAGATCTAATATTAAATTAGTTAAAAGAATAATTCAGGAGAAAAATTAATATAATGTCATCTATTACTGCAGACTCACATCATCATACTCCTTATGGTTGGAGAAGATGGGCTTACTCTACAAATCATAAAGACATAGGAACTATGTACTTAATTTTTGCGATAGTAGGCGGTCTAATAGGTTCAGTTTTCTCAATTTTAATGAGAATTGAATTAATGTATCCTGGAGATGGAATTTTAGGTGGAGATCATCACTTATACAATGTTTTAGTTACTGGTCACGGTTTACTAATGATATTTTTTATGGTCATGCCAGCTTTGATTGGAGGATTTGGTAATTGGATAGTTCCACTTATGATAGGAGCACCTGATATGGCGTTTCCAAGAATGAATAATATTTCTTTCTGGTTATTACCTGTTGCTTTAATTCTATTAATTACTTCAATTTTTGTTGGTGGTCCTCCAGGACAAACTGGAGTAGGAGGAGGTTGGACTATTTATCCACCTTTATCATCAAAAACTGGTCAACCTGGTCCAGCTATGGATCTTGCTATTTTAAGCTTACACTTAGCTGGAGCCTCGTCTATATTAGGTGCTATAAATTTTATCACAACAATTCTTAATATGAGAGCCCCAGGAATGACTCTTCATAAGATGCCATTATTTGTGTGGTCAATTCTTGTTACTGCATTTCTATTACTACTCTCTCTACCAGTCTTGGCAGGAGCAATAACGATGCTTTTAACCGATAGAAATTTTGGTACAGCTTTTTTTGAAGCACAAACTGGCGGTGACCCGGTTTTATTTCAACACTTATTTTGGTTTTTTGGACATCCAGAGGTCTATATATTAATTTTACCAGGGTTTGGATTAATAAGTCACATTATTTCAACTTTTTCAAAAAAACCAATTTTTGGTTACCTAGGGATGGCTTATGCAATGGTTGCAATAGGAGTTGTTGGTTTCGTTGTATGGGCTCACCATATGTATACTGTTGGATTAGACACAGATACAAAAGCTTATTTTGTTGCTGCAACAATGATAATTGCAGTTCCAACAGGAATAAAAGTATTTTCATGGATAGCAACAATGTGGGGAGGTTCAATTAGTTTTAAAACTCCAATGTTATGGGCTATTGGGTTCATTGTTTTGTTTACTTTAGGAGGCGTTACAGGTGTAGTTCTCTCAAGCGCAGGAGTTGATACAGCATTACATGATACTTATTACGTTGTTGCACATTTTCATTATGTTTTATCTTTAGGAGCAGTATTTGCAGTATTTGCAGGTTTTTATTATTGGTTCAGCAAAATGTCTGGGTACGAGTACTCTGAATTCTTAGGAAAATTACATTTCTGGCTTACATTTATTGGAGTAAATTTAATATTCTTTCCACAACATTTTTTGGGCTTAGCCGGAATGCCCCGAAGATATGCAGATTATCCTGATGCATTTGCTGGATGGAACTATGTTTCTTCTATAGGTTCTTATATTTCGATAATAGGTTTAGCCGTGTTTTTTTTAAATTTGATTTATGCATTTATTAAAAAGAGAACAGCCGAACAAAATCCATGGGGAGAAGGGGCTACTACATTAGAGTGGACGGTTTCATCGCCACCACCATTTCATACTTTTGAAGAGCTACCTAAAATAAAATAAATTGAGCGAAATAGTTATAAAATCAAAAAGTTCTAAAGCTAGTATAGCTTATAATTTTCAATCCTTTTTTAACTTAATGAAACCAAGAGTTATGTCTCTTGTTTTATTCACTTGTATGGTGGGAATGTTAATTGCACCCACAAGCATCTCTTTTTCAACTTCTTTAATATCACTATTAGCAGTCGCGATTGGGTCTGGAGCAGCTGGTGTTCTAAATATGTGGTACGAGTCAGATTTAGACGCATTGATGAGCAGAACATGCTTAAGACCAATACCATCAGGAAAGGTAAAAAGAGAACAAGCTTTGCTTTTCGGCGTTGTTTTGTCAATTATTTCAGTTTCAATGCTTTATTATTTTGCTAATTTAATTTCTTCAGTTCTATTAGCTTCGACAATAGGTTTTTATTTTTTTATTTATACAGTTTGGTTAAAAAGAAAAACTTCTCAAAATATTGTCATTGGAGGTGCGGCAGGCGCTTTACCTCCTGTTATAGGTTGGACTATATCAATGGGAAGCGTTTCTATAGAACCAATAATATTATTTTTAATTATTTTCTTTTGGACTCCGTCTCATTTTTGGGCATTGAGCTTATATAAATCAGGTGACTATAAAAAAGCAAAAATACCGATGCTTCCTGTAATTTCTGGAACAGAAACAACTAAACTTAATATTTTAATTTATGCTTCTATAATGTTTCCAATAGTAGCGTCACCATATTTTTTTAATTTTGGAAGTATTTTTTATTTATTTGTTTCATCGGTATTGACTATTTATTATGTCTTTCTTTGTTACGAATTATTTAAAACAAAAAATACAAAAAAATCTAATATTTTGGCTAAAAAGATTTTTATTTATTCTATTTTTTATTTGTTTGCTTTATTTGTGATAATTTTATTTGATAATATAGTTCAAAGAATGTAATGAATAAAAAAAGAAAAAATATAATCACGGCTATTTCTCTAGTGCTATTTATGATTTTTCTTTTTATTCTTACCTTTTATAATATTGAAATTTATAATAGAGATATTTAATGAGTTTAAATAAAAAAAAAATTACACCAATTGTATTAGTTTCTATATTTATTTTTATGTTGGGATTATCCTTTGCAGCAGTTCCACTTTATGATTTATTTTGTAGAGTCACTGGATTTGGAGGAACTACTCAGAATGCTTCAAACAAAGAATTACCTAAACTAATTGTAAATCAAAATTATAAAATGAGATTTGATACCAATGCCAATGGATCTCTTGATTGGAAGTTTTTTCCAGAAGTAAATACAATTAATCTAAAGCCTGGAGAAATTCGCTCAGTAAATTTTTATGTTGAAAATCAAAGTCAAAATAAAACATCAGGCTCTGCTTCATTCAATGTTTCGCCTGCACCTTTTGGTATTTATTTAAATAAAATTGGCTGTTTTTGTTTTGAAAAACAAACTTTACAGCCTGGTGAAAAACAGAAATTTGTATTAACATTTTTCTTGGATCCAAAAGTTGTAGATGATAATAAAACTAAAGAAATAGCTGATGTGACATTATCGTTTACCTTTTTTTCATCAGACTATTATAAGAAGAAAAATATTTAAGATATGTCTTCAGAAGAAAAAAAACATGGATTCCATTTAGTAGACCCAAGTCCTTGGCCAATATATAATTCATTTGCTTGTCTAGTTTTAGCGTTTGGAGCTGTTTATTATTTTCATACTAAAGCTTTATGGCTGCTGTTAATTGGAACAGCTCTTCTTATTTATGGTGCCTTCATGTGGTGGAGAGACGTTATTCAGGAAGCCGAACATGATGGTCATCACACAGAGGTGGTGCAAATAGGTCATCGTTACGGAATGACTTTGTTTATAGCATCTGAAGTTATGTTTTTTGTTGCTTGGTTTTGGGCATATTTTAACGCAAGTTTATTTCCCACTGAGTCAATAGGTAGTACTTGGCCTCCAACAGATATAAAAACTTTTGATCCTTGGGACATTCCTTTAATCAACACTTTAATACTATTATTGTCAGGAACGACTGTAACTTGGGCTCACCATGCAATGTTAGAAAATGATAGGAAAAGTTTAGTAAATGGTTTAGTTCTAACTGTATTTTTAGGTTTCATATTCACATGTTTTCAAGCTTATGAATATCATCATGCCACTTTTACTATAGATGGTGGAATTTATGGATCAACATTTTTTATGGCAACAGGTTTTCATGGTTTTCACGTTATAGTTGGAACAATTTTTTTAGCAGTTTGTTTGTTTAGATCAATGAAAGGTCATTCAAATTCAGAACATCATTTTGGTTTTGAAGCAGCAGCTTGGTACTGGCATTTTGTGGACGTCGTTTGGTTATTTTTATTTGCAGCTATTTATATATGGGGAAGTTAAGAGATAATTGAAAAGATTAATTCTATTTAAAATTTTTGTATTTTTTTTTATAACTTTATTTTGCATACTTGGAACTTGGCAATTATATCGTTTACAATGGAAACAAGATCTTATTAATCAAATAAGTGTTGGCTTAAATTCTTCTCCAGTTCAATTTTCACAAAAAAATAATAAAAACTATCAAAGAGTTATTTTAATTGGCAAATACGATTTTAATAATCAAATATATCTATATAGTTTAAATGAAAAAGGACAACCAGGTTTTGATGTAATAACTCCTTTTGAAACTTTAAAAAAAGAAAATATCCTAATTAATAGAGGGTGGATTGAAAAAGAATTAAAGAATAATCCAGAAATTAACAACTCGTCTACTAGTATTATGGGAATGACTAAACAAAGTAAAAGAAAAAATATTTTTACACCTGAGAATGACACTATAAAAAATCTGTGGTTTTATTTAAATATTGATGAGATTGAAAAATTTATGGGTAAAAAATTCAATAAATTTATTGTTTATTTAGAAGATGAAAAGATTAATTCACCTAAGCCTAAAAAAATAACAATTGATATGCCAAATAATCACCTTAAATATGCTATAACTTGGTATTCGATATCAATATCAATTTTGTTTTATTATTTATATTTTAGAAAGAAAAAATGAATTATTTTAGTACCAGAGATAAATCTTTAAAATTCAGCTTCAAAGATATCTTTTTAAGAGGCCTTGCTCCTGGGGGAGGATTGTTTTTACCTAGTGAAATAAAGAATTACAACAAAGCGGATTTAAAAAAACTAAGTGAATTAAATTACAATGAACTTGCAACAGAAATAATCTATAATTTTTGTTCAAATGAAATTAATAAGGATGAATTAAACTTTTTGATAAAAAAATCCTATAGTAGTTTTAAGGAAAATGAAGTTGTTAAATTAAAAAAAATTGGAGATATAAATCTCCTTGAACTTTACAATGGGCCTACCTTAGCTTTCAAAGATATTGCAATGCAAGTAATTGGAAATATGTATGATCATTTGCAGGTCACTAAAACTAAAACTGTTAATATTGTTGTAGCCACATCTGGAGATACTGGTTCTGCAGCCATAGCTGCTTTAAGTAATAGAAAAAATATAAATCTTTTCGTATTACATCCGCATAATAAAATTTCGAATATTCAAAGAAAAATTATGACAACAATTGGTGGAACTAATATTTATAATATAGCTATCGAGGGGTCATTTGATGATTGTCAAAAAATTGTAAAAGAGCTTTTCAATGAAGATGATTTTAGAGCAAAAATAAATATGTCAGGTGTAAATTCTATTAATTGGGCGCGAATTGTTTGCCAGATTGTTTACTATTTTTACTCTTTCTTTAAATTACAAAAAAGCAATATTAGTTTTTCTGTGCCAACTGGAAATTTTGGAGACATTTATGCAGGATATGTGGCTAAAAAAATGGGTCTACCAATTAATAAGCTAATAGTAGCTACAAATAAAAATGATATTTTGCAGAGAGTAATTAATACCGGTGAATATAAACCTGATACAGTAAAACCATCTATCACTCCAAGTATGGATATTCAAGTAGCCAGCAACTTTGAAAGGCTTCTGTTTTATATTCTGGATGAAAATGATATTGGTGTAAGTTCTTTAATGAATGACCTTTCTTCGAAAGGTTTATTTAACTTACAAAAAAAAGATATTGAAAAAATAAAGAAAGATTTTGAGGGTGTGAAAATTACTGATGAGGAAACAGAAAGTATTATTGATCAAGTTTATAAAGAGTATCAGTTTATAATCGATCCCCATACCGCTACTGGATTTGGAGCGGCAAAAAGATCTAAAAATTTAGGTGATATAATCGTTCTAGGAACAGCCCATCCTTATAAATTTAACGATACTATAAAAAAAGCTATCGGGAAAAATTTAGAGGCACCTAGGCATTTAAAATTGAATTTAGATAAAAAAGAAACATTTGATATTATTAAAAATTCTAATTCAGAAGTTAAAAATTATATAATAAGTAAAATAAAATGAAAATAAAAGCAGGAGATAAACTACCAAGTTCTGAGTTATTCTATCTTGATCAAAATAATGATATCAAAAAAATTGATATTTTAGACCTATGTAAAAATAAGACTATTATTTTAGGTATGCCTGGGGCATTTACTAAAACATGTTCAGCGCTCCATTTACCTGGATATATAAAAAACTATGAACTAGCCTCCAAAAAAGGAATTTCAAAAATTGTGTGCATAGCAGTAAACGATCCTAATGTCATGAAAGCTTGGGGTGAGAATCAAAAGGCTGGAGATAAAATATTTATGGCTGGAGACCCATTCCTTAAATTTACAAAAGCTATTGGAGCTGAAGTAGATAAATCTGAAAAAGGACTTGGAATTAGATCCAATCGCTACACAATGCTCGTAGAAAACGGAAAAGTTAAAAAAATAGAAGAAGAAAAAGAAACCGCTACTTGTGAACTATCCGCTGCTGAAAATTTTTTGAAAATTATTTAATTTAAATATTAAAATTTACTTTCCTTTAAAGTGATTTTCACTTTATACTTTCTTTTACAGCTAACTCATCGGCAAGATTATTATATTTGTTTCCCGCATGAGCCTTTACCCATTCCCAATTAACTTTATGTTTTAGACATGAATTGTCTAATTTGATCCAAAGATCCTTATTTTTGACAGGTTTCTTGTTAGAACTTTTCCAATTATTTAATTTCCACTTTTTAATCCAATCAGTAATTCCATCTTTAACATATTTCGAATCTGTATAGATTGTAATCTCAGATTTTGTTTTTACTTTTTTTAGTGCCATGATTGGTGCCATCAATTCCATTCTATTATTAGTAGTTTTACTTTCAGCTCCAGAGATTCTTGTTTGATTTAACTCATTATCTAAAATGATAGCAGCCCATCCTCCCTTACCAGGATTTCCTGAACATGCACCATCAGTATAAATTTTTAGTTTCATTAAAAAAAATAATCCTCATAATTTTTTGAGTTTTTATGAAATTCAAGTCTTTTTAAATATTCCATAGGGTCTTTAATCTTAACAATAGCTCCTTCAACTTTGTGAAGAGCATCAAATACTCTAGTGAGTAAAAATCTTAAAGCAGCACCTTGAGATAAAACTTTTATATTATTTTTCTCTTGGTCAGTTAATTCTCTAATAGATGTATAACCATCAATAAAATTCTTTGCTTTAGTAACATTAAAACTCAAATTATTTTTTGATCCATCAAAACATAAAGCATTAAAACAAATGGCTATTTCAAAGGCAAAAAAATCTTCACAAGAAAAATAAAAATCTATTATGCCACTTAGCTTATCCTCGGTAAAAAAAATATTATCATGAAACAAGTCAGCATGAATAATTCCTTTTGGTAAATTTTTTGGCCAATTTTTTTCAACATCATCAAGATTTTCTTTAATTAATTTTGGTAAATCCTTATGTATATTTGCACATTTATCTTTTATTGAATTAAACAAATTTCTCCAGGATCTTACTGAAAGATCGTTTTCTCTTTTTAATTTAAAGTTTTTAGTTATCTCATGCATTTTAGCAACTTCAATTCCTATTGTTTTACAATTTGTTGGAGATAAATTCTGCTTGGCTTTTCCTTCAAGAAAAGAGACAATCATTAACTTCTTTCCTTTATAATCTAAAAGAGTTTTATTTTCTTTGTTATGGATTGGTACCGGACACTTAAAATTAGCTTTATTTAATGATGACATTAGTTCAGAGAAGAATGGAAGATCCTCAGATTTTACTCTTTTTTCGTACACAGTAAGAATAAATTTTTTTTTATTAACTGATAAATAATAATTAGTATTTTCTATTCCTTCTTCAATCCCCCGGAAAGAATCCAAATTTCCCAAATTATAATTTGATAAAATTTCTTTAATATTTTTTTGACTAAACTTTGTGTAGACAGCCATTAATTCAACTCTTTTGGTAATTTGAAAACTACTTTTTCTTCAGCCACTATGACTTCTTCTACAGAAACTTTTCTATTTTTTTTAATATTATTTAATAATTCGTGTACTAATTTCTCTGGAGCAGAAGCACCTGATGATATACCAATAATATTAGAGCTTTCAATTTCATCATATGGAATTTCTTTTTCAGAATGCATTAATTGTGAGTTGTTACATCCAGCTTTTTTTGCTACTTCAACTAATCGTACAGAATTTGATGAATTTCTACTTCCAACAACAAAAAACATATCACATTTAGATGCTATTTCTTTAACTGCTGACTGTCTATTTGTTGTAGCGTAACAAATGTCTTCTTTAATAGGACCTTTAATTTTTGGAAATTTTTTTTTAAGAATAGAAATTATTTCAGATGTATCATCAACAGATAAAGTTGTTTGAGTAATATAAGCAAGAGGTTTTTTAAAGTCGTTTACATTTAGATTTTCTGCATCTTCTTTTTTTTCTACCAATTTTATCGAACCTGAAGACAATTGACCCATTGTTCCTATTACTTCAGGATGATTCTTATGACCAATCAGTAAGATCATATAACCATTTTTATTTAATTGTTCAGACTCTCTATGGACTTTAGATACTAAAGGGCATGTAGCATCAACATAAGATAACTTTTTTAATTTTGCTTCCTCTGGTACTGATTTAGGTACACCGTGTGCAGAAAAAATTACAGGTCTACTTTCATCTTTAATATCTGATAGTTCATTTACAAAAATCGCACCTTTTTGTCTTAGTTCATCTACAACTTGTTTATTATGAACTATTTCATGTCTCACATAAACAGGGGAACCATATTTATCGATTGATTTTTCAACAATTTCAATAGCCCTTTTCACTCCAGCACAAAAACCTCTAGGAGACGCTAAATAAATTTTAAGTTCTTTTTTCATTTTTTTCTAAAAGGTATTCTAGCAATATATGCGGAAAAGTAAGTGACGCCAAACCAATAAAAATTACCTTATAAAT
>MDTB01126845.1_pt1 | contig 23301 bp, 21 predicted proteins | sample 811161 | NCBI WGS metagenome assembly MDTB01 (sample SAMN05326650, study PRJNA326480) | marine metagenome | isolation source: seawater | place: Mediterranean Sea | collected 2009
ATGTTAATTATATGAATTTAATAATGGAGATATTTAATATACAATAGTTATAATTTGCAAAATATTCTAATAACAGGTGGTAGCGGCTATTTAGGTTCAAAAACTATTGACTACTTTAAAGATTTTACATTTTATGGATTAGAGCATAAAACAAAGTTATTAGAGAGAAATAATTTATTAACATTTCAAGATACGGACTTTAAAAAAATAATTTCCAAATACAAAATTAATATCATTATTCATTTTGCGACAAACTCTGATAGATCAAATAAACAGAATAAAGAAGACATTCATCAAACAAATGTATTACTAGGTGAGAAACTATTAAATGCTTGTATTGGTAGTCAAGTTAAGCTATTCATTTCTAGTGGGTCATATTCACAGGACATATTTGATAGACCACCCAATTTTTATCTTGAAACTAAAAATATTTTTGAAGATTCTCTTATTTTATACAATAAAGAACATGAATTAAGAATTCAAAATTACCTGCTCGGAGATGTTTACGGAAAAGATGATTTTAGATCTAATAAGTTAATTAATTTTTTAGTTGAAAATGAAAATAAAGAACAAATCATATTCAATTCAAATGGACTTGGTGCATTTTCGCCAATTTATATAGATGATATTTTATCAGTAATAGATAAAGATTTAAATTCTATAAGTGATGATAAATCTTATAGTCGAAAAATAATTGCTTCCGATGTAATTACAGTAAAAGAGTTTGTAGATATTTATAAATCTATAAGAGGAAAAAATTTTAAAGAAATTTATACTAATAATGAAAATCCGTATAGTAATTTTAAAAAAATAAACTTTAGTGACTTGGAATTCAAAACTTCTTTAGAAGAAGGACTAAAAAACTTATAATTTTAAAAGTTTTTTCAAATATTTATAACTTTCAGTTAATGACATTTTTGAATCAAAACCACTAACTTTTTGAATAGAGCTAAATTCTTTGTTAAATCTACCTCTGATTTTTGTTGCAAATACTCTATGAGATATTATTTCCTTCTGATGTTTTGTGAGTTCAGTTGAGTTATGCTCAATCATTAATGCAAGTGACCTTAAATAACAATGGCTTAAAATTTTTGGATTATTTACTAGAGATATCGAATCATCCCCACCATAAAAATTAAATAAAGTCTTATTTATATAATAAGTATCAAGGTCATTAAAAACTCCAAAAAAATTCATTATCAAATCATTTCCCATTAACTTTTTTGTACAAATATTATTTGCTTGACCAAAGAAAATAGCTTCCTCTATATATTTAGATTTCATTACAGAAGCTGTTGGGGACACAGGAAAAACTGGCGCAAGCTGGAGGACATGATTTATTACATCATGAGTTGTTAGCTTTTTTGTATCATTTCTGTAGTAATTGTTAATAGGATTTTGATAATTGTTTTTAAGGTAAATATTACAGTTGTATATTAAGGTATTTGGTTCATATTTTTGAATATCTTCAAACATTGTTTTCAAGGCATCTTTTTCCATCCAGTCGTCATCCTGAAGCCATTTTGAATAATCTGTATCAATATATTGAAGAGTTTTAATCCAATTATCTATTGGCTCTAAGTTTTCATTGTTATTCAAAGAAGTTAATGTAAAATTTTTATTTTTGTTTTTCCAATTTGTTACAACTTCTATAGTGTTGTCCAAAGAGTTGTTATTAGAAATTACACAATGAATCTTTCCGTCAAAAGTTTGCTCAGATACCGACTGTAGACATTTGTCTAAGAGTTCAGCTCTATTATATGTTGGTATAAGTAGAGTTATTTCCTGTTGCATTTTTTACCATCAGTTTATATTCACCATAATATCTTTCTTTAAAGGCATTGTAATAATCCTCTATGCTTCTTTTTGTTGAATATTTCAAACCAAATAGATCATACCCAAATTGATCACTGTTTAGATTGTTAATTAATGATTGAAAATATTTAGGGTGATCTTCAATTTTTAATTTAAATATATGTTTTTTGTATCTTAACTCAATCATTTTAAACCAAGCTTTGAAAGCCAACTCTGGAGTTTCTCCACCCCTGTCACCATAATCTTTGAAGTAGTTATACCAAGCTCTTGCAAATCGAGCCCTGTCTTCTGCAATAACATTCTTAGATTTGAAAGATGAGTCATAGTTCCAAAAAGGAATATTTATAACAGGAACATTTTTTGAATCAAGTAAGAGTCCATTTAAGGTAGGATCACACATATCTCCACCACCATTAAGTTTTATATTTGGATATTTCTTTTTATTTAAGATAAACGTCATTCTTGATTTTAGGTGATACCTTTCAGGGCTAAATATTTGATATTTTCGTAAAGATATAGCTGGATAATCTTGATAGTTATAGAGAGTTTTTTTGAGATTATAAAAATCATTTTCATGAAAAATTGTATCGATATCCATCTTAATAACCCAATCTCCTTTTGATTTATTAAAACCTTCTTGAAAAACTTTACCAATATAGTCAAATGAAAATTCTTGTTTCCAGTTCTGTCCAACAACAACTACTTCATCTGCAAAATCTTTGTAGCAATCTAATGCTTCTTTCCACGGATCCATTCTTCTTTCTGGATCAGTATAAGAAGTAAAAATTGAAATTTTCATATATGTTCCTTTGTAAATTCTGTAAAAATTATCAATTTGAGTATTCTTATTGCGTTTATCCTTGATTTATTGGTCGAAAGTTTATTTAATATATTCAAACTATTTTCAAGATATAGATTGTTTTCAATCATATAGTTTTTAATATTATCTAGATTATTGAAAATTAAATTTTCTAGATTAAAAACAAATCCCATTTTTTTTCTATTTATAAATTCGTCATTAAAATCTTCACTTAAAAATTCTTTTAATAACGATTTTTGATTATTTTTATCAAAATAATTTGTATCATGACTCATAACATAGTTTATTAATCTATGATCAACAAAAGGAGATCGTACTTCCAACGAGTTAGCCATTGAAGTCCTGTCAACTTTAATCATCATCATTTCTGGAAGATAAAATTTATAATCTGTTGCAAGCAATGATTTGTAATCATCTTCTAGATTCACAAATATATCATTTTGAAAATCACTATATTCATTTATACCAAGTATTGACATAAATTTTCTATCTTCAAAAAAAGAGGCATATCTTTTAGAAAGCATATTTTCGTTTCTCAAGAATTGATTTCCAGTTCCCAAAAATGATGGGTAAAGTGAATAAATTTTTGAATACAATTGCTTATATTTATTTGGAGCCCCTAATGATAAAGATGTTCTTAAATAGCCCCCAAGTAATTCATCTCCACCATCACCAGAAATAGCAACCTTATATTTTTTTGATATCAATCGACTTAACATATATGAAGGAACAATTGATGGATCACAATAAGGTTCATCAAAAATATTAATTACATTCAGTAAGGTTTGAAAGTCTAGATTTAAATCTAGACTTTCCTGAGTGTGGTTTGTTTGATATTTTTCTTTAACACTCTCTATCCAAACACTTTCATCATATTTTTTGTTACTATAAATTGCGGAAAAAGTATTTATACTTTTTTTATTATCAAACAAATTCTTTATTATTGATGAAGAATCTAGTCCTCCAGAAAGAAAGTTTGCAACTGGCACATCTGATTCAAGTCTGTAATTTACAGAACTTGAAAATAAATCAAAAAATTCATCATCAATAAATTTTTTTTCATCGATTTCTTCTGTAGGTGACCAGTATATATGGCTCTCAGCTTGAAGATTATTTTTTAAATTAAAGGAGATTATTTCACCTGGTTTAAGCTTATAAATATTTTTATAGATTGTGTTAGGAGATTTAATGACACCATAATTAAAAAAATCACCAATTTGTTTCTCATTAATTTGTTTGTCACCAGATAAATCTGCAACAGAAATTAAATTTGATCCAAAAACTAAACTTCTTTCTGAGAGATTAAAAAATAATGGTTTTTGTCCTACACGATCTCTTATCAGATGTATTTTTTTATTTTCAATATCATAAAATACAATCGCAAACTGTCCAATAATATTCTTTACAAAATCTAATCCAAAGTAAGTCAATCCCTCCAATAGAACTTCCGTATCAGAATTTTTTGAATTAAATGATATACCTCTCTTTATTAGTATTTCTTTTAATTCTTTATAGTTGTATATCTCGCCATTAAACATCATTAAATTTTTTTTGTTTTTTGAAGTCATTGGTTGTGAAGCTGTATCAGTTAAATCAATTATCGAAAGCCTGTTAAATACAAAAGAAAAAAATATTTTATTTGTATCTATGTTGTGTTGATTTAAATATTTTGTCTCATCTGGGCCTCTACAAATGATTCTGTTATTGGCATTTACTAGATTTTCATCTGAGAAACTATCTAAAGAAATTTTTCCTAGAAAGCCGCACATGTTTTTATTGTATACCTTATAAAATACAATTTTGGAATTAAAGTATGTATTTGGAGATAAAATGAAAACCTCTCATATAACTTATGTATTCGGAACTGGAAGAATAGATAAATTAGATAATAAAAACTTCACAGGGGAATTCTTTTATGGTTATAACTACTTTTTATCAAAAAACTTAAACGTTCAAATAATTGAATTGAATGAATCAAATAGAAAAAACAGGATATCATCAAAAATATTATTTTTTTTAGATAGAGCAATAAATAAACTCACAAGACTTCCTTTTTATATGAATGAAGTGATTTCTTTTGAAAATATTAAAAAATTAAAAAATTCTAAAAACATAATATTTACAAATGACAGAATAGGGGTTTCTTTGTTACCTGTGATAATTTTTCTAAAACTATTTTACAAAATAAATAGTGTAGTAATTGTAATGGGGATGCTAAATAACTCTGGCAACAATGGATTAGTGAGATTTTTGAGAACTTTGATTATCAAACTATTTATTCAGTTTAATGATAAGTTTATATTTCTGGGTATTGGTGAATATGAAAATGCTAAACAAAATTTTAAAAAAAATGATAAATTTTTTTTCTTTCCTTTTTGTGTTGACTCTGCTTTTTGGAAAAGCAAGGAAGAATATAAGTCGTCAACAAGAAAGAAGATATTATTTATTGGAAACGATGGTAATAGAGAATTCCAAAAAGCTATTGAAATTGCAAAAATTATGAAAGATAAAGAATTTGTATTTGTCACGTCTGATGAAGAAATAAATAATTTGGAAATGGAAAATGTGGAAGTTATCTCAGGAAACTGGAATAAATCATTGTTAACTGATACAGAAGTAAGAGATATTTATGAACAATCCAAAGTAACAATTCTGCCACTAAAAAATACTCTTCAACCTTCAGGTCAAAGCGTTACGCTTCAATCTATGTCGTGTGGAGTCCCAGTTATTATTTCCAACACTATAGGATTTTGGGATTCTGATAGATTTAAAAATGATTATCATTTAGTAAGATTGGAAGACAATAGTCTTGATAGTTGGGTATCAAAAATTAATGAAATAATCAAAAGCGAAGATTTACTTGCTGAAATATCAAAAAATGGAATTGAATTGATAAATAATAATTATGATATTAGTAAATTTAATGAGTACATTGAAAAAACAATGATAATAGATTGATAGGAGCATATGAAAGTAATAGTTTTTGGAAGTGCCGGACTTGTAGGATCTTCAATTAGTAGAATCCTCGAAAATTCAGCCAAAGTAGACCAAATAATTAAAAGCAACAGATCTGAATTAGATTTATTCAAAAAAGATGATGTTGAAGAATTTGTAAAAGACCATCAGCCAAATGTAATAATTAATGCTGCTGCAAAAGTTGGTGGAATACATGCAAATAACACAAAAAGAACTGAGTTTATATTAGAAAATTTAAAAATAAATATGAATGTCCTAGAAAGCTGTCTTGAAATGCCGGAAATAAAGATTATCAATTTAGGTAGCAGCTGTATTTATCCATTGAATGCTAAAAATCCAATAAGTGAGTCTGAGTTTATGAATGGTAAGCTTGAACCAACAAACTCTCCATATGCAATGGCAAAGCTTTCAGCTATTGAAATTGGAAGAAGTATGTCAAAACAGTATGGACATAAAGTGTTAAATTTAATGCCAACAAATTTGTATGGGCCTAATGATTATTTTTCTGATTTAGATAGCCATGTAATTCCAGCATTGATTCATAGGATGTATAAAACGATTGAGAATGGTGAAGATAAATTTATCGTTTGGGGTTCTGGTGCCCCTTTAAGAGAGTTTCTATATGTTGATGATTTATCAAATTTTATAAATTTCATTATTGATAAAGATATTAAAAATGACTTAGTAAATGTTGGAAGCGGGGAGGAAATATCAATTAAAAACCTTGCCTTACTAATTCAAGAATTGATGAATTTTGAGGGAGATGTTATTTTTGATTCAAGTAAACCTGATGGAAATCCAAGAAAATTATTAGATTCAGGCTTAATGAAGGAATTAGGTTGGAAAGAATTTACAGATCTCAAAAATGGTTTAAAAAATACTATTAATTGGTATGAATCAAATCAGGAGTCAAAAAGAATTAATTAAAAACAGGGTTTTCCCATGTGGGTTTAATGAGGCCATTATCTAATAACATTTTTTCTTTAGTTGCCATCTCAATGTCACTTTCAACCATAAGTTTTATAAGATCGTCGAAACTAGTTGAGGATTCCCAATTTAATAAATTATTTGCTTTAGAAGGATCTCCAAGCAAATAATTAACTTCGTTAGGTCTCAAATATCTTCCAGAAGTTTCAATATGATCTTCATAATTTTTATCAATCAAGCTAAACGCTTTTTTTGCGAAATCTTCAACTGAGTGAGCGGTTCCAGTAGCTATCACCCAATCAGAGGGCTCCGAATAATCTAATATTTTATACATTCCTTCTACATAATCACCGGCAAATCCCCAATCTCTTTTAGCATTAAGATTTCCAAGAGTAAGTTTTGATTGCAATCCCATATGAATTCTTCCTACAGCTCGAGTAATTTTACGAGTGACAAATGTCTCACCCCTAAAAGGAGATTCATGATTAAATAAAATACCATTAGAACAAAACATCCCATAGGATTCTCTGTAAATTTTAGTAAGGTCATGAGAAAATACTTTTGCAGCAGCATATGGACTTTTTGGATCAAACTTTGAATCTTCATTTAACTTGTCTTCTGATTTTCCACCATACATTTCAGATGATGAAGCTTGATAAAATTTTATATCCTTGTTTATGTTTTTTATAGCTTCAAGAATATTTAGTGTTCCAATAGTTCCAACCTTAATTGTGAACTCTGGAATTTGAAATGATACTGCAACGTGAGATTGTGCAGCAAGGTTAAATATTTTTTCTGGCTCCAAATTTGATATCAAGTTATTCAAAGATGAAGAATCTAATAAATCAGAATAATGAAGATTAAATTGACCAGTAGATTTATACTCTGATAAGAATCCATCAATTCTTTCTGTATTTATTGATGAAGATCTTCTTACAGTTCCATGAACTTCATATCCTTTATTTAGCAATAATTTTGACAGATAATATCCATCTTGACCCGTAATTCCAGTTACTAATATTTTTTTCATTTAACCTTTCATAATTATAAGTGGTTTACTGTAAATAAATAGAGTCTTCATTGAAAAAATATCCTAGAAACGAATAATATAAAAAAGGAAATCTCACTGATTCCATACTTGTATCAAAGAAAGATACGATGAAAATTGGTATCATAAATTTTAAAATTTTGAAATTTTGAAATTTTCTAAAATAATAAATAACAATAAAACAATGAAAAGTCACGAATAAGAGAAGTTGTATAAGCCCACCTCTTGCAAAGATATTAATGAAGTAATTGTGTACGTTTTCATTTTTTCCATCAGACCCTCTTCTTTCTTTATCGTCCATAGCTGGAATTATCTCGTTGTAACCATATCCAAACGCAAGATTGTTGGATTGTTTAAGGTCTTGAATAATATCTTGCCATATTTGTAATCTCCAGTTAGCTGTTACGTCCTCTGAATATAATCTTCCACTGTCAACATAAAATGAGAAAAAAGCTTCTGTTGTATTACGCTCGTCAACTATTGCTGAAAGACTGTCTACTATATCCAAACTAACAAGAATATCTCTAGATTCACCTTGAACTTTTTCAAAGATAAAGTTTCCGTAAATATAGAACGTAGAAGAAAAAAATAGAATTATTGAGCCTATAAGTATGAGTACATTTTTTAATGTAAATTTAGTAAAAACACTTTTGATTGATTGTAGTTGTAATATTAAGAACACTGTTGCAGCTAAAAAAGCACCTTTGCTAGCGTACAAAAAATATGGTAAAAATATCGAAAATGTGAATAAGAATATTGTTTTGTATTTCAATGAGTTGCTTAGAGTATTTTGCAACACTAACAAAGATAATACAAAAACAAGTAGTACATCTCCTGCTTTTAAAAATTCAAATTTATCAGAAAAATTAAGAAAAAAAGTTTTAATAAAGTCTGGGAAAAATGTTGTTTGAAAGATAAAAATGATTGGTAAAAATATAAAAAAAGAATTGAAAAAATTATATTCATAGTTTATTTTAGAAAAGATAAAGTTCCCTAAATAAAAAGAAACAACTATCCAAATATAGGAACTTGCTTTAAAAATATAAGTACTTCTATTTACTGGAAAATTAAGAGCTAGCTCTAAAAAAAATGAAAGTATTATTAATTTATGAATTAAGTTGATCTCTTTACCAATAAGGTATTCATGATTTCTTTTGTAACTCAAGAAAAGAAAAATAACAGATAAAAGTAAGTAAAAAGCAGTCACCCACTCCCCTACGCGATAACCTAGAATTGACAGACCAGAAAAAGATCTTCCAAATAAAATAAAGAACGAAATTAATGTGAAATAAATTAATTTGTTTTTTAAAAATATTTTTGTAATCATTTAAATAAACTTCTAAATTTTAATTTTAAGATTAAATACAACCTTTTCACTATATTAATATTTTTTGAAGATCGTTTGTTTATTATTTCTTTTTTAGAATCTATATATAAGTTAAATAAATCTAAAAACTCTTTAGACATGACTTTTGAATCGTTTGGATAATTTTTCATGTTTTCATAATATTGGGAAGAATTTTTCATAAATAATTTTATTTTTTCTTCAAGATTTTCGATTTGATATGGAATACCAAAGTTTTCACAATATTCTGACGTTCCTCCACTTTGAATATACAAAATTGGTAAACCACACTGTCCAGCTTCAATATGATGATTTCCTGATGGTTCAAATAAGGACCCGGTTATATATAAATGGTTTTTCTTTAATTCATTACCTAGTGCAACACCAAAAAGAGGTTCAACAACATTTGTATTATCAAATTTATAATTTTTAGGTAAATTCCCAATAAAGGTAAATTCAATTATATCTTTCCATGGTTCTACAGAAATTAGTTGGTCAATATACTTATAAACTTCATAACCTTTATTTTTATTTGTACCCCAATGATGTGTTACTATTTTAAGCTTATCTTTTTTATTCCATTCATTAAAATTTTCAGAATTAAAAAATGTTTTATCTGCACCTGCGATAATCGTATGTAAATTTTTTTTACTAATTCCTTCTTCTATATAGAGATTTTCTAACCATCGGCTTACAAAAATTGTTACATCTGCAACACTATTTGATTTTATTAAATATTCATTAATATAATTTGTCCCTTTTCTTTGATCACATTCATTTATCCTATGAAAGACTATGGAATTATTATTTATTACACTTAAATAATCATCTATGTCTTTGTGGTTAAAGCTTGAAGTTTCAGATAATTTTCTAGGTTCTGTTAAGAGAATGATATCAATGTCTTTATCAATAAGTGAATAAACAACTTCATGTCCAGATTCGATTAAAAATGATGATAAGTTTTTAGCAAATGCATTACCACCACCCCAAGGTCCATCTTTAATATTTGTTCCAATTGCTATTTTCACGAAATATCTTCAAACATTTTGTAAAATTCTCCAAAACCCTGTGGAATATCAAAAATTAGAGAATTTTTATAAGCATAATCTAAATTTGGTTGAGCGTTTTCATAATTTTCCATATCAAATATTGACTCTGGTGCTAATACTTTTCTAGCAATTCCAACATCAGTTGAAATGATTGGTGTTTTTGAAAGTCCACATTCAAAAATTGACTGCGGGCCACCTTCGATTCTTGAACTCACAATATACAAATCAAGACAATTATAAAGTTCGTTTAACTCTTCAAATGATACTTTCTCATAATAAATATATTCAATTTTATATTTTTCAAGTAATCTAATTATGTATTGTCTTCTATGTCCTGCTAATAGAACAAAAATTTTCTTATCTAATGACATTTTTTTAACTATCTCAATAAATCTATCTGGTCCTTTTGAAAGTTTTGGAGAAATTTTGTCTTTACCTTCAGTGTCTCTTTGGAATGATCCTAAGATGTATCTGTCTTTTGGAATATTATATTTAATTTTTAAATGACTTGATTCAGAAATGTCAAACCATATTTTACTATTAACCCAAAAAGGGAAATTATAAATTTTTTTAGTAGTAAGTGAGGCTAGTTGTTTATACGACTTATCTGATATTGTATGGTAAATGTCAACAAATCTATCTAATTTATAAAAATTTCTCTTTTCCTTACCAATAAATTTATCGAAATCAACATGATGCACAGTACATAAAACTTTTTTTGTTTTCAAATATTTTTTTGGTACATTTTTCCAGGACCATGGTGCAATTATCCAAATGATATCTGCATCTTGAACTTCATTGGTAAATAACTCTTGATTGTATTCTGAAAATTCTTTTTTAAATCTGTCAACAATCCAGTCTTCTTTTGCATCATTTATGAATATTTTCATACTATTGGTTTTGGTTTTATTCCTCTCCTTACACAATTAGCATAATATTTTTGTTCATTTTTTTTGTTAGTTGAAATATTGTTAATAAAGTTAGAGCTATACAAAACATCTCTCATTATTTTTAACTTATATCCTGAATTTATTAAATCATAAGCTAATTTGTAATCTTGACTGTAAATAAAATCTTCGTCGTAACCTCCGACTTTTTCAATAATATTTTTTTTAGCAAACATCGTGCCATGTATAAGTGGATTTTTATATTTTAAAACAAAATCAAGTGGAAGATAGTATGAAAGCCACGGAAAAATATTATTTGTATCACTTCTTACTGATCTTGCATAAACTACATCAATTTTTTTGTTATTCAAATAATTTAACTGTTTTTCTAGTCTTGTTTCTTCACTCCAATCATCTGAGTCTTGTCTAGCTAAATATTTTCCACTGCTTTCATTAATCAGTAAGTTTAAAGATTTGGTCAATCCTAAATTTTTCTGATTTTTAAAAACCCTTACCCTATTATCTTGCTCAGATATATTCATACTCATTTGATAAGATTTATCAGTTGAACAATCATCGATAATTAGTAACTCAAGTTCTTTATGGCTTTGATTTAAAATACTGAAAGCAGCTTTTTGAATATATTGTTCTCCATTAAAAACTGGTAATAAAACACTTACTAAACTTTTATTCATTGCATTCAACTTGAAACAATTTTTTTGAATTTTTTATATAAAGTTTCCTCTTTTAATAATCCTAAAATGAAATCTTTATTATTTAAAGCAAGATCTGATAAGTTTTTATTATCATTAAATTCAATCAGTTTTTTCTTGAAATCATTCTTATTTCCCTGTTCAAAGACATATGGGTAATTTGGTGGGAAAAAGCTTGATATAGAACCAGCTTTAGGAAAAACAGATGGAACTGAAAGCATAGAAGCTTCACATAATACTGTAGGTTGTCCTTCATGCATTTTAGTAAATGTTAAAACACCTTTTGAACTTCTTATAATTTTTAAAGTATCTTCTCTGTTTTTTGATCCAAAGAAATAAATATTTGGTAAATTAAAATAATTTTTAAGTTCATTTAATTGAGGTCCATCACCAACAATATAGAGTTTCAAGTTTTCAAATTTACATTCAAGAAAAACTTCAATTAATTCTTTCACACCTTTTTCAGCAGATACCCTTCCTGCGTACACAAAATAATCAATTATATCTTTTTCCTTTTGAATCCTCTGGTGTTTGATGTAATTATGAAAAATATGAATATTTTTTGGATCAAGACCAATCTGAATCATTTGATTTTTTTGAAATTCTCCCAATGCTAAAACTGTAATTTTATATGAAATTATGTACGATAATAATTTTTTTGTATGCCTTACAACAAGAAACGATTTTAAGTATGAATTACTGAATATCTTGTTAAAAATTTGATATTTTTTTCTGCTTTGTCCACAACCATTGCAAAATTGTTCTCGGTCAATATGATTTTTAACAAGATATGAATTACAACAATTTATTCTCGAATTGTGAACCTTAATAATCGTCCTTATGCCTTTTTTTTGCAAAAAACGGATTATTGAAGTTGAGCCCTCAAACCATGTATTGTGTACATAACAAATATCCGGCTTAAAAGTATTAATTTTCTTGTTAAGTTTTTTTGAGGAAATAAAATTGTAATTTAGTAATAAAAACAATACTTGAAAAAATTTTTTATCAAATTTATTTGAAAAGAAGAGAGTATCAACATCATAAAATTTTCTTAAAAATTTAATTTCTTCATCAACAGCTATATCTTCTCCGCCTTTGTCACGATACTGCGTGTGAATAACAAGTATTTTCTCAGATTTATTTTTGTTCATCTATTTACAGTTTATTATCAAGATATTTAAGTTATCATAATTTTTATGCATGTTGTAATATTCTTCACTTATGATTATTCACTCAAAATTTGGAGTGATACAGGGATACTAGATAGGGAGCTTATTTACTACAAGAAAATGCTAGATAAAGACAATGATTTACAAATTACTTTCGTAACTTATGGTGACGATGATGATTTAAATCTTGCAATAAATCTTGAAAAAATACAAGTTATTCCGGTATATTCAATTATTAATAAAAGTAAGTCTAAAATTATAAATTTTATTAAGTCTTTATATATTCCTTTTTCATTAAAAAATAAAATTAAAGATGTTGATGTTATAAAACAATATCAACTTCAGGGGGCATGGATTTCGATAATCTACAAGTATTTAGTAAAAAAGCCATTAATTGTGAGAACAGGTTATGACATGTATTCATTTAGCATAAAAGAGAAAAAGAATATTTTAAAAAGATACCTTTACAGATCTTTAACAAACTTAAGTCTTAAAAAATGTGACTTGTACACAGTCTCCAGCCAAAGTGATCACAAATTTTTATGCAAAAATTTTAAATTTGATACTTCAAAATTACTCATCAGGCCAAATTGGGTATCAGAAGTAAACGACTACCCGATAAAAAATAGACCGAAGAATAAAATTTTGTCTATAGGGAGACTTGAAAAGCAAAAAAATTTCTTTAATCTAATAAAAAGTTTTGCTGACTCATCGTTTGAAATTGACATTTATGGGGAGGGTTCTGAAAAAGAAAAATTACAAAACTTGGCTAAAGAAAGCAGTGTAAAGGTAAATTTTAAAGGCATGGTTGAATATAGTTATCTACAAACAGTCTACAAAGATTATGCTTTTTATGTTAGTGCATCAAAATATGAGGGAAATCCAAAGACAATTTTAGAGGCACAAAATTCAGGATGTATAGTAATTGTTTTAAATGAACAAAATTCAAAAGACATTATTGACACAAATATTGATGGAATAATCGTAAATGATGTTGAAGAAATACAAAAAGAAATTGATACCCTTATTCATGACAGTGAAAGAATGAATAAACTTTCAAAGAATGCAGTCAAACGGGTAAAAGAAAATAATGAAATAAAATTATTGATTGATCTAGATCTCAAGGATTTTGGTAATTTAGTTAGTGTATGAAACTATTCTTTTTTCGTTCTCTATTTCTATTTTGATATGTTTATCAATATTTTTATAATCATCAATATTGTGAGTAATGTTAATAATCGTAATATCAAGACTATCAAGAACCTTTAAGATAGTTTCTTTACTTTTTTTATCAACATTTGAAAGTGACTCGTCGAGTAACAATATATCTATATCGTTTAGAAGGGCTCTGATAAATGATATTTTTTGCATTTGTCCAGTCGACAATGATTTATTACTTACATTTGTATCTAAAGATCCTTCATTTTCGTTCGTAAACACTTGAAATTTTTCAATATATGTTTTTAGTTGATTGTCATCTTTTTGGTGTAAATTTCCATAAAGTAAATTATCTCTAAGAGAAGAATTTAAAATCATGGGTATTGCTCCAACGAAACCAAATTTATCCGAATGAGATACTACTTTTCCTTCAGTAGCATAAAAAATACCTGAAAAAAGTCCAAGAAGTGTGCTTTTTCCAGATCCATTTGAGCCTGTAATTACAGTATGTTTATTTTTACTAATTGAAAAGTTAAGATTCTCAAATATGTTTACCTCTGAGTTAAAGTATCTAAATTCTAAATTATTTACTTGTATAGCAATTTGGTCTTCAATGTTTTCATCAATCACAAAATTGGTTGTTTGGACAATTTCTTTATTTTTTTCAAGTAAAAATAACTTTTCTAGATAGACATGATAGGCAGAAACTAAATGTAAATTACTGTTCAACACGCCGAGTGCTTGAAATAGTCTTAAAGCAACACCAATAAAATCTAGAGTTATGTACTTAACAATATCAAAGAACACAATTGCTAAGCTAAGTCCAAAAAAGGTTAAAAAGTTTGGAATGATTGCACTTACGGATCCTAGCTTTATGTTTATCAATGTTGAATCGTAGTAATCCTTAAGGCTTTTTCTAAAATTTGTAAGTTCTTGATGAGCTAAATTGAGTATTTTTATTAAATAAAGATTATCGACTATTTTTTCTATTTTTTCACTAATTTCTTGGCTCGTGAGATAGGTTTTATGTGATGTTTTTCTACCTTGTTTAATAATATAAATTGTTGGAAAATACAAAAGAGCTATTCCCCCGGATAAAATAATTAATGAATTAAAGTCAGTAAATATTAAATAAATAGTGTATGCAAAAACTTGAAGTACACTTCCAATAAAAGTAGCAAGAGTGCTGTAAAAGCTTGAGACTTGACCTGCAATTGTGTTTATATAAAAATATGCATCTGATGAAGAATAATTGCCTTTGCTAAATATTTCTTCAATAAGCTGATCTCTTAAATTTTCTTCAACTTCTAATCGTAATTTAGTTATATTTATTTTTTCATAGTAAATGCAACCAAATCGTAAAATTACTAAAAAAGGTAATAAATAAATATTTTCAAACAAAAACACTGTTATAAAATTATCTATCGATATATCATCTGAAAATACTTTAGTGAAAGAAAGTATTATTAGGATATCTAAAAGGACAATCAAGTTAGAGATTATTCCTGTTATAAAAATTCTAATTTTTTTATTTTTTGTTTTTGTGAGTTTCGATACTTTAATTAAGTCATTAACGAATACTTTGAGTTGATTCATAATAATATTCTATTTAATTATAAATTTTTCATAACAATTAAAATAACAAAATTATAATTACATTATTAGTCATAAATTATAAATTTTTGTTGACGAATAATATAATAATCTAGTGAAACATGTAAAAAAATATCGTTTTTTTAACAATATGATTAAATTTGTTTAAACAAAAATGAAATATGTAAAAATTTAATTTGTGTTTTTCTTTCTTATTTTTGAAATAATTGAAGATATGTATGCTTTTGTGCTTCTAAAATAGACACCCACTGCTATGCCTGCAGCAATTAATATCTGGTAAATATATGAGCCGGTACCTGGATCAATATAATTAATGTTTGAAGATATAAATTGCATATTTTTATATTAATATTTTCATTTAAAAATAACTATTTTAAAAAGTTAATATAATCTCTGATACTTTTTCATTAATGAATTCAGGTTTGTAGATACTGTCAATATAATCATCATCTAAATGGATATTTTCTTTTAAGTTTAAATTTTGTAAGGAGCTCAAATCATGTGGGTTAACTATATTTCCTATCTTGTCTCGAATCTTGTTTTCAATTAAAACAAGATTCAATTCTTTTTTTGTTAATTTTCTTCTGGTTTTTTTATTGTTATCTATGAAAATAGTAGGACTTTTGTTCAAGAAATAATACTCTAGTGATATGCCGGACCAATCAGTTATTAATAAAATTACATCCTTTAAATAATCAAGATTCTTATTTTTATCAATTACAAATTTTGAATTTTGAAATAGATTATTTTCATAAACTTTCTTCAAGTGCATTGGATGAGGCCTAAGTATAATATCTGCATTTTTCATTGATAGAAATCTGTATAACTCCTGAATAATATCATCGTTAAAAAGGAAGGAATCTTTACCCCATGAAGGTGCCAATAGTATTTTATCTTTATTTGATTTTGGTTTATTCATGTAATATTCCAAAACAGGATATCCAACAGTAAAAGTCTTTGTTTTAGAAGTAATCAAGAATTTAAGTTGACTTGATATTATTTCATTTGGAGAAAGAATGTAATCAAAATTCACAAAAGATTTATCTAGATAAACTTCATTGGGACTAACAAGAGAATGAAATATGTAGATATATTTTGTTTTTTTTATTTTTGGAAAATAATAGCTGCCAACTCCTGGAGTTGTTGTGAAAAATAAGTCACCTAAAGTTTTTTTTAAAAAAGGTCTTATCTTTTTAGGATTGATAATTTCTACTAAATCATTAAAAATATGGTTTCTGAAATTTAGATTTTCTAAACTAATGATTTTTATCTCATATCCAATATTGTAGACAATTGATATATATGGCTCAACAAATCTGACATGCTCTTGGCCTTCAATAAAAAAAATTGTATTTTTGGTTTTTTTATCCAACTTTTATTCTCTCCCTAAATGAAAATTGAGTAATTACATTAACTTTTATTTTAGATTCTTGAAATAAATTCTGATGAGTAGTGAGATAAATATGCTGAAAAGTTGTGTATAAATGTAAAAATAAATATAAAGATAAAAATATTATAGATTTTGATATTTTCCTTTTTTATATTTTCAAGATTTAATGCAGAGTAAAAAATAATTAAATGGAAAACATGAAGCATATATGTAGCTTTTATAGTATCTCCAGTAGGTATTTCGGGGTAAAGTATAAGAAAAATGATGTAACCTACAATGGAAATTAGTACAGTCAACCTTATATATCTCAATAAAATATTCTTTTTGTTTAATCTAGATCTAAAGAAATAAAGATAAAATAAAAGAAAAGTTGAAAGAAAAGAAATTATATTAACTCTTGCTAAATAATTCCCAATAAACTCCTGACCTCTTCCATCATTTAAAAACCTTGATGTAAATACAAAATAACCCCAGTAGTCACCCCAAACATCTGAATATATTGTTGTTATAAACTGATTATCAAGCCAAGGTCTAATTGGTTTTGTAAAAAAATAGTATATATTTTTAGCAGTAGGTATATAGAATGAAATACTTTGATTATTAAAATTGAACCCGTTGAATTCTTTGTTAAAAGCCGTAAATGATCCACTACTAACAAACAGGTTTAAATAAAACCAAAAAGATATAGACCCAGAAATAATCGATTGTTTTAACATAAATTTAAGATAATTTATTTTTTCATTATCTTTTAAAACAAAAGCAATAATAATAAACCCAGGAATTAGAAAAAATGACCATTGTCTGCTTAAAAGTAGTAAACCTATCGTTAGCCCAAAAAGTAAAACAGATAGATTGTTATGGTGAAACTTACTTTCTTTGAGTTTCAAAAATATATAAAGAAGCAAGCTAAGAAAGAAAATAATATAAACTTCTCCTCTAATCATAGATATTGATCTGTAATTGACTGACAATATTGAGATCATCAAAAAATACCCAAAATTCAAAATACTTTTTGATTTATTAATTTTTTGAATTGATTTCAGATTTATAAATATTGTAAGTAAATATAAACATGTCTGAAAAATCTGAGTAGTTTTTGAGTAATATGGGCGACAACTTTCTAAAATATTTTCAGACTCGATTACATTTCGACAAATTACACTAACTAAAGAAGGAAATAAGTATGGCAATGGTGGACTGAAAAACTCATAAGTATCATCCTCAGATGGTAAATTTAAACTTTCCGGTAAATATCTAGCTATATGTTCAATGTATGCATGATGGGCTTCGGCGTCATATCCAAGAATAGGATTAAATGTAAAAATGTTAAATATAAGTATAAAAATTACGAATAATAACAGTAAAAAGAATAGTTTTTTTTCGTTTTTTTCTATAAATGTAATATTCACTATCTAGGATTCTAGTAATTGTAGTTAATATTTATTTTTTTTGGGAAATAATGATTCGTAACAGAAGGGGATCAATTTTTATATCATCAACATTATAAATATCTTTATATCTTGAAAAAGTTCTTGACGACTTAGAATGTAAAACTGTGAATCCAAATCTTTCTATTTTTTCATTAAAATTTTGTTCAGTAAAATATCTTCGGAAATGGCTCTCATTAATATGGCTTATTTTTTCATCATAAATTCTTGTCTCAATAAATGTATGCTTACTTATATTTTTTGTAATCCATTTAAAAAGAATATCTTCAATTTCTTCATTTATAGCATGGAATAAAAACCGACAATATGCAAAATCAAATTTTTGATTAAATTCATTAATTGAATTTAAATCAATATTCAAAAAATTTAGACGCTCATTTTCAAGTTTTTTATTTTGATTTATTGCTTCAGAGCTAAAATCAATTCCAGTTGTATGTATTTGATTTTCACTAAAAAATAAACTGTCTCTTCCATCACCGCATCCAATATCTATTAACGTGGATTCCTTATCTAAGAAACTTAAACAATAAGTTGAAAAACCTGAATTAGGAAAGGTATCAATTTTGTTTCTATAATACGAATCCCAAAATGTAAGAATATTTTCTCTTCTATCTTTATCAACACCCAATTTTATTCCTTTGTATTAAAGAATTGACATAATATTAGTAAATAAATATTTTAAGTTATTAAACATAAAATTGTCTTGAAAATGAATCAAGGGTTTACAACAATGCTCGATCCGAAACAATAACGGATAGAGTAGAAAAACATAGAGAAATTTCTGACTTATTAAGTCTTTTTGTGAAGTGAGATAAACAACAAGGAAACAAATTGAAATAATGTAAATCCACCTTCCCCAATCATAAGCGATTAAGAATAAAGGAATGAAGGATAAGCCGATAAATAAATAATACTTAAATTCCACATAAAAATTTTTATCAAACATAAGTGGAACCATTGATAAAAAAAATAGGAATATATAAAAATAAGATGCGGTTCTGTTTTCATTAATGATAATATTTTGGGTTATTAGGTATGCAGCGTTAAAATCCCAAACAACAAAATCGAATGAACCATAACCACACAAGTTAGCTAATCCAAGATTTTCTAAATCCTGACACATTAAATTACGTTTTCTATACAAGTCTTGTTCGCTATTAGAAAAAATAAAATACGATAAAACATTTAAGAACGTTGACCCAATAAATAAAAGATAGTGGCTAAAATTTTTTGATCTGATTTTATAAAATAAGATAAAAATTAAACTTGTAAAAAAAAATAAATTTACGGAATGTGAGAATATACCAATGGTATAAATTAATCCACTTAAGTAAGTTTGATAACTTTTCTTTTCTTTAATATTTGAGGCAAGGATCACTAAAGCTAAAATCCCCAATATTTCTTTCCTAAATGAACCTTGAGAGTCATAGATATTAAATAAAAATGTTGCGGGGGAAAAAATTAAAATTAATGAAATAAAGTTTTGTCTTGATTGATTGAAAATTTTATTTACATAGTAAAAAATTAATATATAAATCATAATTAAGACCGTTGAAAGAAAATCCAGCATTTGATCTTGATAGTTAAAAGAATTTAATAAAAAAGTTCCAAATAATCCTCGACTTATGTAGCCATGATTATAATTAATTAACCAATCTGCAGTCATAAAAGTATGACCTTTGTTGTTGTTTAGGTCAATGTAATATTTAAATAATGGAATATAAAAAATCATAAGGAAACAGAATATTTTAAATTTTGATAATCGATGTATTAATTTACTAATTACGTTTCCTTATTTCAAATTATAATACCGTGAGTTTCGTGGGAATATGAAATTTAAACAATTGTTTAGTGTACTCATAAGTTTCTAGCTTTTATAATTAAAGAATGGATAAGTGGTTAATAACTGGTGGAAGTGGTTTCCTAGGTTCAAATATTATTGAAAATCTAAAAAAAAATAATATAGATTTTATAAATTTTGATTTAATCGAACCAACTTTGTATCAAAGTAACTTCATCAAAGGAGATATAAGGAATAAAGACGAGCTTTTAAAAGCAATTAAAGGATGTAATAAAATTATTCATGCTGCTGCGAGCTTGCCATTAAATAAAAAGTTATTTAATGAAATTAACATAAAAGGTACGCAAAATCTTGTAGAGCTAGCAAATGAATTTGAAATAGAGCATTTTACTTATATTTCTTCATCTTCAATATTTGGTACTAAACACAAAGATGTTATTGATGAAGAAACTATACCTTCTCCCATAGAGAAATATGGAAAATCTAAGTATGAAGGGGAACTGGTAGTGAATGACTTGTTAAATAATAATATTTCAAGAAATTTTATTAGATCAAGAACAATAGTTGGAAAAAATAGGCTTGGTATATTTGATATGTTATTTAATTTCTCAAAAAATAATATGCCAGTATTTTTAATTGGAAAAGGAAGCAACATTATTCAATTAATAGATGTTGAGGAAATTTCAGAGGTAATTGTAAGACTTACAAATCAAAATATAAGTGGTTCTTTTAATTTAGGTAATAATGATTACACAACAATAAAAAATACTTTTGAAAGTTTTATTGAAAGTATAAATTCAAAATCAAAAATTGTTCATGTTCCGATTTGGATATCTCTAATTTCTCTTTATCTGTTGGACAAGATGAGACTTTCCCCGTTTGGTCCATGGCATTATAGATCATTTCATAAAAGCTGTTTTTTTGAAAGCTCTAAAGCCTACGAAATCATAGATTATTTTCCCAAGAAAAGCAACGAAGATATTTTGGAAGAAAGTTTTAAATATTATATTGATAATTATAAATTCATACATGAAAATAACTCAACACACAAAAAAAAGTTAGATTTAAAAATTTTTAAAATTTTAAATATTTTTAAATAATGAAAATAACGATATACCTTAAAACTATTCGCTTAAAAAATATAGTAAAAAATATAACCATATTTTTTCCAATTTTGTTTTCAGGAGAAGTTATCACGAATTTCAATTTACAGATAATTTTGGATTTGCTGAAAGTAAGTTTATCGTTTTTCTTTATTAGCGGATTGGTATATATATTCAATGATTTAGAAGACAAACTAGAAGATGAAAAGCATCCAGTTAAAAAGTTTAGACCAATAGCTGCCGGTTTGGTCACAAAAAATGAAATTAAACTAATAACTATAACTTTGTTACTTTCATTTGTTATTTTAATTTTTACATTTAGTAGCGACAAAATGTTTTTGATAATCCAGTTATGCTGTCTTTACCTTTTTATCAACATTCTTTATACAAAGTACTTTAAAAAAATAAGTGACCTTATTGGAAGTGCTTTTGTTTCTTTTGGTTTTTTTATAAGGCTCATATTAGGATCTGTTATTGCTGATGTTGATTTAAGAATTTGGTTGATAACTCTATTATTTTTATCATCATTTTTCATAAGTATTTTAAAAAAGTATTCAGATGCAAAAAATAAATCAATATTCATTTATAAAGTTATTATTTTTACTTCATTTCTACTTACATCAACTTATATGATTCATTTTTTTGCCAATGTAGAGTATCAAAACAATTTATTATTAACCTTTGTAAATTTAATCCTTACAACTTACATAATTTACAAAATTACATTAACTTTCACTAAAAATGATTCGACTACCGATCCTGTTGAGTATTTACTTTTGATTCCAAATATTCTTCTCAGTGGAATTTGGTTTTTAAGTTATATTTATATGAGGTATGTTTTATGAAAATTGTTTCTGAAAGTGTAATAAGTTCCTTGTTGATAAATTTGGATATTGAATATAAAAATATAAATTTATTAACAAAAAAAATTAATAAAAGAATTAGCCTTAATAAAAAACTTTATACCTATTTGCTTACGTCTTTTTTTGTTAGTTTAAAAATACTTAAAATTTTATTCTTCTTTATTCCAAGTAAACAATTCTATATATTTATATTTAAATTATTATCAAATCTTCCAAGTCCTTTGAATCTTATAAATAAATTAATTTGTAGCTACATTGTGTTGGACTGTTATGAGTGATTTAAACTTTGATATTTTAATTATTGGATCTGGGCCAGGTGGAACTACTGCTGCACATATATTGTCTGAAAGAATAGAATCATCGATATGTATAGTTGAAGAAGGAGATGAGATCAACAGCAGCACTAAGATGGGGGGCTATGAAGATCTAACTGAAAGATATCGTAATGGAGGAGCAGAGTTAATTTTTGGAAAACCCAATATATCTGTCGCGGAAGGAAAAACAGTTGGTGGAGGTTCTGAAGTAAATAGTGGAATTTACCACCCTCTCTCAGAAAAATTAGTAGATGAATGGAGAAATAAATATAAGATAAATAATTTTACATTTGATAAATTAAATGAAAATATAAATTTTGTGGAGAATTGGCTTGGGTTAACCAAACAAGAAAATCCTGGAGAAATATCTCTAAAGATTATTGATGGTTCGAAAATTATTGATAAAGAATATGAAAATACCTATCAGTGGATAGATAGATCTAGTAAAAAACCTGTAAAACGAGGAATGATAGAGGTTTTTTATAACAAAAATCAAAAAGTTAGTTTATTAAAAAAAACAAGAGTTAAAAAAATTAAGTTTGATGGTTCTAAAGCTGTATCTGCTGTATGTTTTTCTGATAATAAAACTTTTAAAATAAATTTTAGACATTTAATAATAGCCTGTGGAACTTTTCAAACTCCTCTATTGTTAAATAAATCTGGATATAAGTTTTCAAACAAGGTTACATTTAATATACACCCACATCTAAAAATTGCTTCTCAATTTAAAAACCCAGTAGTTGATAATGAAAAGGTTTCAAATTATCAAATAAAGATCCCAGAATTTGATTCAAGCATTGGCGCTTCAATAAACACCGATCAGTGGAAAGCTTTAATGTTATTAGAAAATTGGAAATATTA
>MDTB01169729.1_pt1 | contig 23299 bp, 21 predicted proteins | sample 811161 | NCBI WGS metagenome assembly MDTB01 (sample SAMN05326650, study PRJNA326480) | marine metagenome | isolation source: seawater | place: Mediterranean Sea | collected 2009
AAATAATCCCAGCGGGTTTTATCCAGACGCTAAAGGTCTTCGCCAGATGAATTGATTCAGGCTGTGTAGGTTTCAAAGCAAGTATTTCCTCATCGTAGAAAAGTGAAATTGTGGAACCAACCTCAAGAAAGCTGGTCGCCCGCCTGAGTCTTTTGAGCTTTCCATTTCTAGATACCCAAACCGCGCCTTTTTGCATCGCATCTTTTATTTTCGTTTTTGAAAAGCCGGTCTTTTGAGCGAGATAATCAACCGAGTTTTCTCGTCGCTTTAAAGACGAGTTTGATAAGACGATCCGCATCCGTTGTTCTTTGCTTTTTATAGTGGTTCATATCATAAACTAATCAAATCTTTTCTGGCTAAGCTTCAAGCGAACCATTTTTATCCATGCCACTTTGAGTTTGACGAGACAAGATGAGTTTTCATTGCGTAAAAAAACTAGAACAGTTTTTATGAGTTTCAATTTTTTGATCTTTTTCTAGGCCAATTCGGTTATGCTGGCGTGAAAAAAATCAAGGCGGTTTAGCTAAAAGCTTTGATTGGATTTTTAGTGGTCTCGGCGGACGCGATTTTTAGGAGCAGGTCATGGATACAATCTTTTTAAATGGGAAATGGGTCTCTCATGAAAAAGCAGTAGTTTCGGTTTTCGATAGGGGCTTCATGTTCGGTGACGCAGTTTACGAGGTGTTAGCTGTAAATCACGGAAAGATTTGTGCAATGGAAGCCCATTTTGCTCGGTTAGAAGCGAGCCTGAAAGCCATTGACATTAATCTTGGGTTTCCGACTAACGATATTAGTGATCTTTTAATGGAAGCAGTTCGAAGGTCTGAAAAGCTGACAGGGCTTTTGTATTTGCAGATCACGCGAGGCGAACAGTCGCCAAGAGACCATAATTACCAGCCAGATCTGCGCCCAACTATACTTATTACCTTCTCTGAGCGAGCAGAAACAAGTTGGCAAGACGTCAAGCCAATCAAAGTTGTTACCAAACTAGATTATCGTTGGGGCAGAGGGGATATAAAAGTTACGAGCCTTCTAGCCAATGTTTTGTTGAGGAATTCAGCAATAAGGGAAGGCTGTGACGATGCGATATTGATCAGAGATGACATTGTTACTGAGGCGACGGCGGCAAATGTATTTATCGTAAAAGAGGGAGAAGTTGTAACACCGAGAAAAAATGAATTTTTTTTGCACGGAATAACGAGAGATATCGTTATTGAAGTTTGCGATGATCTTGATTTGTGCGCTGTTGAGCGTGATGTCCAAAGAGCTGAGTTATTTGACGCAGATGAAATCTGGTTGTCCTCAACGGGAAGGGAATTGTGTCCTGTTTTGAGTATCGACGGGATTTCTGTTGGTGGTGGTTTCTCCAAAGAGAGCTCTCTATGGAAAAAATTACACTCTGCTTATCAGACAAAGATAAAAGAAATGATCTAGAGTGAGCAGAATAGAGACTTACTTCAGTCCCAAGCGCTCCTGTTGATATTTTCCGGATACAGCTTCGCACCAACTCCTGTTCTGCAGATACCAATCTACAGTTTTTTCTATACCAGTTTCAAAGCTTTCCCTTGGGCACCAGTCAAGTTCTTTTCGTATCTTTGTTGGATCAATGGAGTATCGATAATCATGCCCTGGTCTGTCCTCGACGAATGAAATTAAATCACTGTATCGAAAGTCATTATTTGGAGGCACTTTTCTCTGTAACAGTTTGCAAATTAATTCAACCACTTCGAGATTCGTTCTCTCTGCCCCACCACCCACATTGTATGTCTGTCCTGCTTTTCCTTTGGTCGCAATCAAGTAAAGAGCTCGCGCATGATCCTCAACATAAAGCCAGTCGCGAATGTTTTTTCCTTGACCATAAATCGGAAGTCTTTTTTTATTTAATGCCGTGACAATCATTAGCGGTATTAATTTTTCGGGAAATTGGTAAAGTCCATAATTATTTGAACAATTGCTCACCACAACCGGCAGTCCATAAGTTTGGTTCCAAGCTCTTGCTAAGTGATCGGAAGACGCTTTGCTTGCGGAATAAGGAGATCTCGGTTGATAGGGACTTGTTTCCGAGAAGCTACCTTCTGCCCCCAAATCTCCAAAGACTTCGTCGGTTGAAACATGATGGAAAAGAAAATGTTGCGGAGCTGTCTCGTCCCAATATTTTCTGGCAACTTCTAATAAGTTAAATGTGCCTACGATATTAGTTTGAATGAAATCCATTGGTTTTTCTAGAGATCTGTCAACGTGAGACTCGGCTGCTAAATGAATAATAATATTTGGTTGAAAAATTTTGAAAGCTTTAACCAGTGATTTTCGGTCGCACACATCAGCTTTTAGAAATTCGTATTTTTTACTGTCAGAGACCGATTGAACAGAATGCAAATTTCCCGCATACGTTAGTTTATCGATGTTAAGCACATCGTGATTTGTTTCTTCTATTAGGAATCTAGTTAAAGCAGAGCCAATAAACCCTGCGCCTCCGGTGACGATAAACTTCATCTTTTTTAAACTCCTATGAAAAATAAAGTGATAACTTTGAATCTCGTCCCAAACGATCTTTCTCTGAAAGGATCGGTTCAACTCCTTCTAGAGGCCAGTTTATCCCGATTTTTTTATCGCTCCATAAAATGGTGTGTTCGTCATCAGGCGCGTAGTAATTTGTGCAACGGTAAATGAGGTCCGCACTCTGCGATAAAACCATGAATCCATGTGCAAATCCTGGGGGTATCCAAAAGATTTCCTTATTTTCCGCGCTTAGTTTTTTCCCCGTCCAACATAAAAAACTTGGTGATGATTTTCTGAGATCAACCGCCACATCAAACACCTCTCCGCGAATGACCCTTATTAGCTTGCCTTGTGGTTTATCAAGCTGATAGTGAAGACCTCTTATTGTTCCCTTTATGGAGTGTGTGTGGTTATCTTGGACGAAATTAAAGCCTGGGAGCCAGCTATCTCGAAAGGATTCAAAGAGAAACCCTCTATCGTCTCCGTGAATTTCAGGAACAATGGAAAACACTTCTGGAATATTTGTAGGCAATCTATTCACGCTCCCTCCCTAGCTATGAATTCCCTCAGATAATCTCTGTATGAAGAATGAGGCAACCTCCGTATTAACTTGCGTAATTGGTCCTCCTCTATGTACCCTAATCGATAGGCAATCTCCTCAGGACAAGCTATTTTAAGACCTTGTCTCTCCTCAATAATTTTTACGAAACTCGCTGCTTCTAGCAAATGCTCGGGTTTTCCAGTATCTAACCAAGCTGTTCCCCTGGAAAAAATTTTTAGGTCTAGCGAGTTGCTCTCAAGATATTTGAGATTCACATCAGTTATTTCTAATTCTCCTCGGGGAGATGGTTTTATGTTTTTAGCGATTTCTATTACCTCATTGTCATAAAAATAAAGACCGGTAACTGCCCAATTTGACTTTGGGCGCTTCGGTTTTTCTTCTATTCCCGTCGGGCGGCCTTGATCATCTATCGATACGACTCCATAGCTCTCTGGATCCTTTACAAAATAGGCAAAAATAGTAGCCCCGTGATCTTTTATCGAATTTTTCGATAACATTTCACTTAATCCTTGGGAATAAAAAATATTATCCCCTAAAATCAGTGCCACGTTGTCTCGACCGATGAAATCCTGACCGAGAATGAATGCCTGTGCCAAACCATCAGGTGATTCTTGAGAGACGTATTGGAGGTCTATACCCCAATCTTGGCCGTCCCCTAAAAGCTGTTTGAAATTTTCAGAATCTCTTGGGGTTGTAATTATCAAGATCTCACGAATTCCAGCTAGCATAAGAGTGGTGAGCGGGTAATAAATCATCGGTTTATCAAAAACAGGTAAAAGTTGTTTGCTAATACTGGTCGTCAGGGGGAAAAGACGGCTACCGGTACCGCCTGCTAACACTATTCCTTTTCGATACATTTCGTTGCCTTTCTATTCGAGGGAATCAGTATAACGTGATTTTGTGGAGGTTTTCTGAATTTGACTCCTTCCCTAAAACCTAAATTTACAATTCAACTTAGCAATGTTTGAGAGTAGAATGCTATATCGTTCGTTAGAAACAACAGAATGAAAAAAAATTTCTCAAGACTATATCGCGCTCTGTCGCAGGAGTTTTCTATATGCAGAAATATCAATCTCTAGGCGCCAAACTCGTTCACTCGGGTATTGTTAGCCAACAAGATGTGGAATCTGCCGAGGAACTTCGATCAAAGATTGGCGGTCGACTGGAGGACATGTTTTTAAAACTGGGAGCATTATCTGAGGATGTCTTGCTTTCCCAAAAATCCAACTTCTTCAGTATCCCGCTGCTTAAAGACAGCGAATTGCCCGATCCATTGACTGTGTTTGAGTTTATGGCGGGTCTAGAGCTTAACTTGGATTGGTTTTTTTCTAATAGCACTTTAGTTTGGAAGTCAGAGGGGGAGATTTTCGCCATCGCCTCGGATATTTTCGACCCTTCTGTAAGAGAAACTTTGAGGCATTTTTTTGGTTCTCAAGATGTCGAATATAGGCTTGCCTCGCAATATCAAATTGACAGGACACTTAGCGCTGTCAGAAGAGAGCATTCGGTAGAAAGATTATTTCAAGATTCGCAAGATGAACGACAGTTAAGGGAGTTGGCGGAAGAGGCGCCAATAGTAGAATTTGTCAGTAACGTGCTTTCGCAAGCGATTGACACGGGAGCCTCAGACATACACATTGAACCAGAAGAGAATTTATTTAACATTAAATTAAGAATAGACGGTGTTCTTATCTCTAAGATGGAGCAGCCGAAGGACAGGCTTGCTGCCGTCGCGTCGCGTATCAAATTAATTTCTGGATTAGATATCGCCGAACGCAGATTGCCCCAAGATGGCAGAGTTTCAACAAGGGTTAGTGGAAGAGAAATTGATATCCGAGTATCAACTGTTCCTACTGTCTCAGGAGAATCTATTGTTCTAAGAATTCTGCCAAAAGAACAAGAAAATATCTCTATAGACTTTTTAGGTATGGAGCGCGACCACCTCTCGTTAATTAAACAATGGGCAAGACATAGTGGCGGAATCTTTTTAATTACCGGTCCTACAGGATCTGGGAAGTCCACTACCCTGCATTCAATGATTTCAGATGCGAATGACGGGGAGAGGAAAATAGTCAGTGTGGAAGACCCAGTAGAAATTCGAGCCCAAGGAGTTACCCAAATTCAAGCCCACACTGATATCGGCTACTCGTTCGCAAGAGCGTTGAAGGCAATACTCCGTCATGATCCAGATGTAATAATGATAGGGGAAATCCGAGATTTAGAGACAGCAGAAATTGCGATTAGGTCTGCTCTTTCAGGCCATTTAGTTCTCTCGACTTTGCATACAAATGATGCGCTCTCGTCATTTACCCGTTTGATAGATATGGGAATAGAACCATTTTTAGTCTCCTCGGCGTTAAGGGGCGTTCAAGCACAGAGGTTGGTCAGAAAGGTTTGTGATAAGTGTTCGGTGCCAATAAACTTGACTTCGGAAATTAAAGAGTGGCTCAAGACCGCGAGTGAAGGGCTTAGGGAGAAAAATTTCCGTAAAGCGGTCGGATGTGAAGACTGTCAGAATACTGGCTTTCGGGGTCGTATTGGTATATACCAAATGGTCCAGGTAGACCCAGATTTGAAAAGAAGAATACTAGAGGGAGATTCTGAGATACAACTCAGAGAATATTGTTCGGATAAAAATATTAGAAGCTTAATGGATGATGGAATGATGAAAGCATCGCGGGGTTTAACAACCATAGAAGAACTCCACAGAGTGATATCTTCGGAGAACTAACTTTGGAATTTACATATGAAGCGGTTGATCTCAAGGGCCAGTCATTGTTCGGTGAAATAGAGGCATCGAGTAAGTCCGAAGTAGTTCGAATATTGCATTCGAGAAATTTAAAAGCGATTACTGTAGAGAGCACTGAAAAAAAGAGTAAACTGTGGCTCAGAAGGCGGGCTAGTTCCAAAGAAATCCTAATATCTCTGCATGAAATGGTCACGCTCCTCGAATCGGGAGTTAGCGTTTCTGACGTAATTGAGGCACAGGCGAAATCGGACTATTCAGAGGACTTGTCTCAATCGTATAGGAAATTAGCAGCAGATATCCGGAGGGGTAGTAGTTTCTCGAAGGCTTTTGAAGCGGCAAATTTTAAAGTGCCCAATTATATGCATGTCCTTGCTGAGGCAGGGGAGGTTTCTGGTAGCTTGGGAAAATCTCTTAGAGAGGGCGTGAATCAATTAGAGTTTGAGATAAAGTTGCAGAGAGACTTTCAGTCGGCTTTGTTGTATCCATCATTTTTAATTGTCTTTGGCCTTGCAGCAATACTATTTGTTTTTGTTTTCGTAGTACCCCGCTTTTCTTCTTTGCTCAAAAATGGATCCGAATTACCATGGCTATCTGAAATAGTTTTATCGGTTGGGTTATTCGTTGCCAACAACTCATATGCCGTGGGGCTATTTATTTTCTCACTAATTGGTGCACTTATTTTAGTATGGAGAAGGCCCGGTTTCCGGCAATTCACCCTCACGTTACTAGAGAGACTTCCCATTATTGGGGTGTGGCTAACTGAGAGAGACGTTGCTAATTGGTCTTCCCTTATGTCCGCGCTCTTGTCCAGTAAGAGTGATCTTGTAAAAAGTCTGGATCTATCCGCTAAAAGTATGCGGAGTGCGGCGAGAAGGGCGCGGATGGAAATAGTTATTAAAGATGTGCGAAGCGGGAAAAGTCTGGCGGACGCGCTAGAGAAGAATCGGGTTCTTACTCCTGCTGGGTATAATTTAGTTCGGTCAGGAGAAAAAACTGGCAAAGTAGATTTTATGGTTAAATCTTTGGCTGAATTATATTCTGAGGGCGTAAAGAAACGAATGGAGGATGTGCTTGCGCTCGTCGAACCGACAGCCATTCTTCTTATCGGCGGCGTTATAGGCACCACAATGATTGGGGTTATTTTAGCTATGACGAGTATAAATGATGTCTTTTAGGACTGGTTCACGAGAGCAAGCTGGTTATAGCCTGATTGAACTTTTGGTGGTCTTGGTGATCATGGGTCTTTTGGTTGGGTTAGTTGGTCCGAGGTTATTTTCCAGAGTAGACTCCTCAAAAATAGAGACCGCCGAGACTCAAGTCAGGATGCTGAAAGCCGCGATGCAAACTTTCAGGTTAGACATGGGACGTTACCCGACTACTGAAGAGGGACTCAAGGCGCTCTCGATAAACAGCGCTAGTAAGGAGCGTTGGAATGGACCTTACCTTGAAGAAGAACTTCCTCTTGATCCTTGGGGCAACCCGTATGTTTATAAAGATTTCGCAGAAAATTTCCAGGGGTTTGCTTTATACTCGAGAGGTGCAGATGGAGTTGAAGGTGGTGAGGGGTTGAATGCTGATGTTGGTTTCACGCCCTGATAGTAAAGGCTATACTTTCCTTGAGGTGGTTCTGGTTCTTGCGATAGCTAGCCTAACTCTCGCAACCGTCGCTCCAAATCTATCGAAAGCCTTGGAATCTTTTTCTGTGACAAGCGAACTCCGAGAAATTTCGCTACAAATTAATCTGTTCCCAAAAAAATCTTTTCTCTTGGGAAGACCGATCACTTTAAGTAAAAGGGAAATGGAGCTGCCTGACGGATGGGAAGTCGAGACAGACCGCTCGATAGAATACTCGCAAAAAGGGTTTTGTAACGGCGGTTGGTTGGTCCTAAAAAAGGATGGCTCCGAAATTCGAAGAGCTGAGCTAAAGGCACCCTTCTGTGAGCTAAGTTTGTATGAAGAGTAAACAAAAGGGGTTTTCTTTAATCGAGGCTGTCGTCGCTATGGTGATACTCGCATCTAGTGGTATAGCAATTGCCAGTTGGTTCAGTCTGAATATGCAAAATATTCTTAGGTTAGAAGAGCGACAAAAAAGTTATATTGTCTTGGATAATCTCTACGAGTATTTTTCTTCGATCAGGTTGAAAGGTGAGGTGCGAGACCAAACTCTTAAATTTGATGGTCATGATGTAGCTTGGTCAGCGAGGCTCATTGAGCCAATACAGGTTGGCAGGGGGATATCTGGCTCAGTTTCTAACTTTGATCTGGGACTCTACGAAATAAGATTTTCAGTTTCTTTTGAAGGGGTAGAGTTGGGGGAATATCAAACACGGCGTGTCGGTTTCGATCGGGTTCGAGGGTTCCTTGATGATATTTAGGCAGGTTGGTTTTACTCTCGTTGAGATACTCGTAGTTCTGACCCTGCTCTCTGCAATAGTCGGCCTTTTAGCACAAAGTTTTTCTGTTTTTTACAAGGCCTACCTGCAAATCGATGCTCTGGAAAGCGATATCATTCGCGAAGAAATGGTTGCGCATTGGTTTCGAGACAATATCTCAGGCGCTATTCCCTCAAAAGATCTATCTTTTCGCTTTGCAGGCAATAATCGGAAGATTACTTTTACTTCGATTGACTCGCTCAAAGGTCCACAAGGAAAAATCAAGCGCAGTTCCTGGATCATTTCCTTTGACGGAGAATCGTCAACCCTCCTGTACGGGGAAAATAATGAGAATCCGACCCCATTGATGGTTTGGAAGAACGCACGCGCGGGTTTTTTCTTTAGAGATGAGTCGACCGATTGGATAGAATTTTGGCCTCCCGAAAAGTCAAGACCAGGGGTTCTACCCAGAAAGGTTAAATTGAAAATTCAAGGTGACGCAGAAAGCGAAATTTTTGTTGCAATCAATACGCGGAGAACGCCTAGATATGATTATAGAGACTTGCTCTAAAAGAAAAGATCAAGGATTCGTTTTAATCTTCGTCTTGTGGATGTTAGCGATTTTGTCGTTGCTCGTTGCGTCGCTTGCAGACGTTGTCGAAGATCTCCAAACACAAGTTTACGAAAGTCAACAAGCTCGGGAGGAACGATTTGGTTTGCTTGGTGTTCAAGAAACTCTTCTATATTTGGCGAGTGTTAAGTCTGGGAGCGTTGCTGGTCTGCGCTTAACTTATGACCGAACAAACACCGATGATTTAGATCCTTTTATGGCAACTTGGGCCGATCAGATTTCAGGAAATGAATTGGGGCTGGACGGCAGGGTTTATCTTACAAAAGACGATTATCTTTTTTCTTTGCAAGATGCTGGAAGCCTAATAAGTTTGCGCTCTGAAAACACCAAGCTATTAACTCGCCTTATAGCAAGTGCTAGATTATCTCGTGCTGAGTCAAACGTTTTGATCGCTAATTTAAAAGATTATGTGGATAGAGATGAAGACCGACGGATCGATGGGGCGGAAAAAAAAGAATATCTAGAAGCCTCGTACATTGAGCCGACTAATCGATTCTTAACAAACCCTTGGCAACTTAACAATGTAATGGGCTGGGGCAAGGTCGTTGATAGAAATCCTGATTTTTTAAGAGAAGTATCAATTTACCCATTTGAGTTAAAAAATTATAATTCGATGACTAAAAAACGAATGCTTTTGATGGATGGTTCGTCCAATGAAGTTGCTGAGAATATCGTTAATTACAGAGAAAAGAACTTCTTTCGAAATTGGCAGCAGGTACAAGATATTGCGGGAAATCTTAATTCGGACGCGAAGGCTGAAGTAAATTATTTAGCTTCGCACTACTTGCGCATTAGGCTGAGTAAGGTAGCAAGTAATGTGGTAACATGGTTGTCGGTGACGCTCACTCCTAGATCAAAAACTGCACCGTGGGAAATTGACTATCAGTTTGTTAGAGAAATTGAAGAAGACGACCGAGAAGATTTTACGAATGCTAGAGAAGTCCCTCCCTACGGGATATATCGGTAGAGGTTGGCTGCAAAATTCGGGGGGTCTTAAGGAACTCCAGGGAAGGGGGTTGCGAAATTTTTGGGTAGTCTCGAGAGGGTGTTGTCACTATAAGAAAGTCGAGATCGGTATTCTCCCCGAAAATAAACTGCAAAATTTTGTTGAAACGAATCTAGTTCTGCTTTCTCCTTTCGAGAGCAGTGGGGTTTGGTATAAGCGCCAAGCAGAGATTTTGCATCTTTGGGTTTGGAACCAAGAAGACCAGAGGATGCTTGCAAGAAATGAAGGTGTTGATCTGAACCATCTCATCACTATACCTGCCTCGTGTTTCACTGAGGATTTGGATGGCCCATCACTTTACGAGGAAAACTCCGGAGAGTGTTTTTCACAAGTCTGGCAAAATGGGAAGCTAATCGGAGACTCATGGTGGCAAAAAAAACCCAGTAGCAAAGAATGGGAAGCTTTTCTAGTTGGGGTCGGTTTGGATTTTGTAATCTTGCCTGAAAGCTTAAGGCTTACTTATAAAAATTTTGCTCAGTGGACGGGCTTAAAAGCTTTCCTAATGTCAAGCAAAAGAATTGAGTTGCTTGCTGTCCTGGTAGTGTTGTTCCTCTTCTCATCTGTATTCACCTATCAATTCGCCTCTTTAATCCGAAGCACCTATCAAATTTATGATCTGAAGAGCGAAGTGCAGAATCTCAGTTTGAAGAATGAAGAGGTTTCAGGTGTTAAGGAAAGATCGTTCGATGCGTTAAACGAATATCGAATAATTCGTTCCCTGCGCGAGGATGGACAGCTCGATCAGATTAATAAAATTTCAACCGCATTGCCAAAGAGCGCTACGAAAATTCTTAAGTGGGATCATCAGGGAAATAAAGAACTAAATGTAGTGCTGGCAGATTTGAAACCGGATTTAGAATCCTATGTAGAGTCTGTTGAAAAACTTCCCGGAATAGAGGGTGTTGATATTTCTCCGGCTGGGGATAATCAAGTAAAGCTTATGATAATCTTAGAATAGATGGAAATGTTGGACCAACTTAAAGAATCATTCCTACTAGAATGGAGATCTAAACGTACCGTTAGGTTCTCTATTTATTCATTATCGGTTGTTTTGTTGGCCTTTGGCGCATTGGATCTGAGCGAAATAAATAATAGAAAGGTTGATCAAGCTCTTGAGCTTAAGGCTCAGAGGCAAATCTTACAAAGAGATGAGGGAGTTGATATTTGGGCGAACAGACTGGCAGAGGTTTCCTCTTTGCTCGAGAGGCAACGTCAGACAATCTGGCAGGCCGGTTCCGATGGTCTGGCAAGAGCGAAATTTCAGAAAATCGCTAAGGATTTCTTCGATGTTCCTGAAAGAAGGAGTCCAATAGTTGAGGTAGGTGCGTCAATACCGATAAAAGGTTTAAAATCTGTCAATAGAGTAAGAGCAAGAGTCAGGCTAAACTTGTCGCCTGACGAGTTAGTGGGAGCGTTAACGAAGATCGAGAATTCTGACAAAGTAGTCAATATAGAAAGACTTCGTCTCAATTATTCCCTAGGACGATGGACCGTTGATTTGGTTTTAAATGCGTTTTTTGAGATTAAAGAGAGCTAATTCATGGCTCGTTGGATCGGAATCAGGTTTTTATTTTTTGTTGGCATCGGGCTTGCGTTGAATTTTAGCATCTTGCGATTTGACAATAGCGACAAAGATCGAAAAAACCAGCAGTGGAGGATTGATAAGCCAAAAGAGCAGACTGAGGTCGAAGCGACCGCTTTCACGAAATCACTTCTTAACGCGTCAAAAAAGAGCCCAGATGCCGAGGCTCTGGAAGGAGTGCTCGCCGGTTCTGACCCGGAGTTGGAGATAGCTTTGGGAGAAAAAACGTATTCTATTTTGGCGTTAGTAATAGGCGCTGAGGCTAAGAGCGTAACGATTCAAAGCTCAACAGGTGATATTATCCAGCTAAATCGAGGAGATCTTTCTCCAAATGGCAGGAGAGTTCTTGACATCACTCTTAATTCATTGGAGCTCCAACTTAGCGACGGTTCAACGGAATCGGTAAGAATTTATGAGAAATCGAGCGGATAAACCCACTTATTTTATTGCAAAGGTGAATTTTCCATCTAAGATAATGTACGTGTTCCCATAAAAGCCCTATTAGTTATTGAGACCTTATAAATGATGATCAGACTTATCCCTTTCCTTGGGTTTTGGATGTTTTTTTTACCGGGTTGTACTTCAACGGGGCCCGTGACTGGTGATTTAAATCCAGTCCCATCTTCTAATGTTGCTCAAGTCAAATCTAAAGACATGAGCCGTGAAAGTTATGAGCAAGTCGCCCAGAGTAATCTAGGTCTGGCAAGTAATGAAATGTCCGCCCGCCCTTTGTTTAGCGAGACTCCAAGCTATAATTTCAGTAATGATCGCTCCTATCAAGCAGCTAAAAGCGCTACCAATCGAGAAGGCTTATCCATAGAAGAGAGCTCCTTGAATATAAGGAATATGCCACTCGCAGCATTTATAAACGAAATTTTTGGGGATATCCTAGACTTAAACTTCGAGACTTCTGCGGAGATTTCGCTGAGAGAGGACTTAGTTACCCTCAGGGCGGAAAACGTTGATGGTAACCAGTTATTTAAACTCGCCGAGACAGTCCTTTCAAATTATGGGGTTGGGATCCGAGCTGACGAAAAGACCAACCTCTACAGGTTTGTCATACAAGACGATAGCGAAATGATCGAGCCTCCCCTGCTTGTTACTGGTGAGGCTTTGCCATCTGTACCAGAGAGCCATCGCACAATTTTTCAATTTGTGCAGCTTAATGCAGTTGCAGAGAACCAAATTACCAATTGGTTGAAAACCGTTTTTTCAGAAACTGGGCTAATTTTCTTTGGGGACACTTTGAATAATGCGGTGGTGGTCAAAGGCCCAAGTCGTGCAGTGAAGCAGGCGACAGACGCTATACGACAGCTTGATAGGCCCAACATGAGAGGGAGGCATAGCTTGAGAATATCGCCTTTGCACTTGGATGCATCGACTTTGGCGAGCTCTTTATCACAGGTTTTATATTCAGAGGGTATTAACGCTAGTTTGAAGCCCCCATTAGGTTCTGTCATCCTGCTTCCATTGAAAACCTCCAACGCTGTGATCGTTTTCTCGGCAGACCTTAGCTTGATTGATCATATTAAAGATTGGGTTAAAGAACTTGACGTGCCTCCTACGAATTCCGGAGGAAGTAATTTTTTCTACTATTCGGTAAAAAACACGAGTGCGTCTGATTTGGCTAAAGCCCTAGGAGTGCGCGATTCAGCGACAAGGAGTAAATCAAATGACTCAACGGAGCGACAAATTGATGGGGCGAATAGAATTTTTGTTGACGAAAATAGAAATGGCTTAGTGTTCACAGGTAGCAGAGATGAATGGACTGGTTTCTTACCACTGATAGAAGCAATGGATAAGCCGCCTAGATTAGTGAATGTCGAATTGACCGTTGCTTCGGTTACACTCTCCGATAACATGGACCTTGGAACAAGTTGGTTATTCACTAATTCAATGGGTCGATTTGACGGGACTGGGAGCACTGATTTCGCTTCAGGGGGATCGGGTTTTAGTTATAATCTCGATAATGCTGGACAAGTAAGATTTGCGTTAAATCTTCTAGCTCAAGACCAGAGGGTTGCGATCCTCTCAAAGCCTAGCATTCTCGTAAAAAGTGGCGAAACCGCCTCTATTGACGTCGGTGAAGAGATACCCATTATCACCAGTCAGGGCCAGAGCACAGAAAGCATTGGAGCTCCGGTCTTACAAAGCATCGAATATAGGAAAACTGGCGTAATTTTAGAAGTCTCTCCAGTAGTTCATTCCGGAAATCGTGTCGATCTTGCGGTCAGCCAGGAAGTTAGCGAGGTTGTTACTGGCCAAGGGGCTGCATTAAGCACGCCATCGATATTCAACCGTTCACTCACTACTTCGTTGACTTTGCGTGATGGCGGCGCGGTTATTCTGGGAGGCCTCATATCTGGTTCATCTAGCGAAGGAAAATCGAAAATACCCTTGCTAGGAGACGTGCCGTTATTTGGTTCGCTATTTAGAAAGTCTGGAAATCAAGAATCGCGCAGTGAACTGATAATATTGATCCAAGCTTTCATAATGGACTTAGATGAAGAGTTAGCAGAATTTAACAGAGAGGTTCGGGACAAATTCCAATTACTTGATTACGATGTTCTTGAAATAGGCAAAGGTGAAGCCGAACAAGTCGAAGTGGACTGAGAGGTCGTAGGTAAAGTTGTGAAACGAGCAGCGTAAATATATCGGTAATAAATCCCAGCACTAACGTAATATCTTAGAAAAAAGCTAGTACTTAAAGCACTGAAATACGAGTTTTTTTTAGGTTTATAGAGGCATAGAAATCTTTTGAACAAAGGGTTGCATCCAACTTAGTTGATGCCTATACTTCAAAAGATCGTCAGGGAAGTACTGCCCGAGCGGTTGGTGCTTGTTATCAAGCGCTAGAAACTGGTTACCAGGTCGCACAGACTTGGGAAAAGTTCAAGTAATGCGACACATTTATTTTTGATTTTAACAAAAGGTGATTTAAATCATGAAGAAAACACTACTAAGAAATGCAGTAGCACTTGCGGTAGGTGTAGGCACTGGTTCAGCTTTTGCTGACGCCATAGACTATACAGCGACCGCACCAGCAGCGATAAAAATCGCTTCGGAGACCACGGTCAGCGCGGCTACTGGAACAGCTATAGCAGCGCCTGGCGCTTTGACATTCGATACAGGTTTCTCAATAGCACAGACAGCTCGGTATGTAAGACTGGACCTCAGCTCTGGAACATGGGCAGTAGCTAACATTGCTAACGATATTGAAGTCCATACCGCAGCTAATTTCGCTGAAACGGTAGCCTCTGGCGGAACAACCCTCGATTCCTTTGTCATCTATGAAGTCGTGGGTCTTGGAACCAACGCAGCAACTTCCGCTAATGATGTTGTGTTCACTCCCAACGGAGGCGTGACTGTCAAAGATGAAGCTGACGTGAACATTACATACGCTTTATATGAAACAGCAGGTGATGCGGTATCGCAAACTAGCCCATTAGCCACTGATACGGGTCCTTTGTTGACCTTCACTCAGGCTAACACCGTTACTGCTGAAACAGCGACTGCAACTCCATCTGCTATCGACGTTACAGTCAGCACAAACACAGGAAAAGTCTTTGCGAACGGAACGACTGTAACGGTAGCTGGCGCGGTTAATATCGCAGACGTTGCTACCGTCCAGGAAGCAGACGGAACCGTCGGTGATACTGCCAATATCGAAGCATCTGCTGTCCTGACAGTAGATGGTGACTTCACGTGGATGCAGGACCTAGATACGTCCAATGTTGCAGATGGTACTTATACCCTTGGTGATGCCTTCCTTGACACCGATAACGATTGCGCCGCGGCTACTACCAATGGTGCTGCTGAAACCCTTACTGACACAAACATGACATTTAACGTGGGCGAGTACAATAGTGACGTCCTTTACGTTTGTGTTACTGGTAACGGGATAGCAGCAATCCCTGAGCAGACCTTCACTGCAAACCTTACTACGGTAGGAGCATCTGGATATGACTCAGAGTCAACTGACCTTACTCTTGGTTCACACGCGAAGAACGGAAGCTCAGTAACTAAGCGACTAGTGCTTAATCCGAATGGAACCTTCAAAAACTTCCTTCGTTTAACAAACACCACGACAATCGCAGGTGACGTCACTTTCTCACTGAGGAACGACTCTGGTACGTTGATCCAAAACATTTCGCTTGGATCGGTCTCGGGTCAGAGTTCATCGTCACTAGCTGGCAATAATTCCACATCTATGATTGATGTAGCTGACATATATGCAGCGGCTCAAGCAGCAGATGCGACCTTCGACGTTGGGTCAGGCAAGTTGCAAGTAACGGTGAGTGGAAACTTTGGTGGATTAGATGTTCAGAATATCACCACGGCCACCGACAACACTTCATTCGATACCTTCTAGGTTCTCGGATAAGCAGTTAGAAAAAGCAGCCTCTCGGGGCTGCTTTTTTTTTTCTTCAAAATATGATCTCTTAACGCTTACAGCGTAAAATTTCTTGGAGTACACATTGAAAGAAGATGCTTCTATCAAAGACGAATCTAAGCGTTTCGCAGGCCGACCAAAAGTTGAAATTACAGCGGAAAGTATTAGGAAATTCTTTAGATTAGTTAACCAGAGAAACTACGAGAAAGCTACGAAACTTGGGTTAGAAATACTAACAAATGCTGGGAAGGACGAATTGAGTGAGTCGTCTGCAGTTGAAGAGGCAGAAAAATCAATGACGCTTTTTGCTTCAAGCTTCACGAGCTTGCTTTCAGACCCTAGTTTTAACCTTAGTGAAGTTGGATTACGAGCATTTTTAGTTAATAAGAGTTCTCTTCGTCGAGCTTTTTTGGGCACAAGTTTCAAAGACATGTCACATCTCTTCGGACTCATGGGGAGCGGATCCGACGGTCAATCCGTCATTTCCGAGAAAGACTGGTGGAGGTTAATGATAGCGATGAGCCTAGACAACCTTCAAGAGACGCTTTTCCCGATTATTGAAAGTCTTAGCTCGAGCTCACAACTGCTTCTATGGGTTTCTTTAATGGACAATAAGTGGCTAGTTACCGAAAAAGAACAACGTAATTTGGACCGACTCTTGTCGATGGCTGGAAAAATTACGATCTCCCCGATCCTCAGCTTGGGAGAACTAGATATGTTTGGTCGAGTATGGTTTGTGTGCAGTTACTGGGATAGTCCTCACAAGCACGTCGTGAAAAAGATGCTAAACCAGGCGTTTTATCTGCACGGCTTATCAATTGGTATAAAAAATGAGCGAAGAACTCGGTCAAAAGGGGTCGAACATGGGAAGCCAAAGCTCTTAGTGATTCTTGAGGCCTGGGGGGCGGGTCATGCGATGTACCGGTGTTATGGAAAAGCGTTCGAGACCCTGAAAGAGAAATTTCATGTTACGGCAATGGCGCCTAAGAATAGATCCGATGCTGAGTCAACGAAAATGTTTGACGAGCTAATCTTTTTCAACGAAAAGGGGGACCTAAAAGAAACCATCGATCGAGTAGAAAATATCAATCCCAAGATAATTATTTATTCTAGCATTGGTATGCAGCCGCAGGCCATTTTTCTTTCTCAGTATAGACTAGCTCCTATTCAGATGATGATGATGGGCCACCCTGCGTCCTCGTTCTCAGAAAAAATTGACTATGCCGTGATAGAGGAAGATATCCTCAATAATCCAGAATGCTTTTCTGAGACCATCTTACTTTTAAAAGGCGGCGCGCTCGCTATGATTAAACCAGACCGACGGAAAATAGCGAAAGTTGGGAGGGAATCTGGAAGTGTTCCTGATTTACAGAGTTCGTGCAAAGTGGTTTGCAACAGCATGTACCAAAAGCTTACTCCGGCATTCATAAACGCTTGTATTGAGATCCAGAAAAGGTCAAAAGTTCATGTTGAATTTATTTTCCTGACCGGAACGGACGGCCTCTCATCGCGTGCGATTAAGCCTCATCTCGAATCTAGGCTTGACCGGGTTAGAGTCTTCAGAAAAATTCCGTACGAAGTTTACTCTAAATTAATATCTGAATGTCAGCTGCAATTAACCCCTTTTCCCTTCGGTAATACAAATAGTTTCGTTGATGCTATGTTTCTCGGTGTTCCTACAGTTTGCATGGATGGAGACGAAGTGTTAAGTCATAATGATGTCGCCTATTCTCGCAGAGTAGGGTTACCTGATTTCCTCCAGGCAAGAGATTTTGATGGGTATGTCGCGGCGGCACTTAAAGTCATCGAGGATCCAGCTCTACAGAAATCTCTACGGGATCACATTTTGAGCCTAGACCTTGATGAAATACTTTTTAGCGAAAAAAAGGAGAGTGAAAGTGAGTTCTCCGATCTGGTGTTTTGGACTTATACTAATCATGACAATATAAGGGAGATGGATAAGAAAGTCTGGCGAACTTCAGATAGAAAAGAAGTGGCGAAAAAACAGCCTTAATTTAGCGGAGTATCGTAAGACTATCTTCTCGTCCCGTAGCGTTTTTGATTTGTAGAATAGAATACCAGCCATATGGTTTATTAATATGTCAACTCTGAGTTAAGGATGCCTGCGCGCGATGATTAAAAGGGAAGTACGTGTAACGGAACCAGATTTGCCGGATATAGAGCAAATGCTCCCGCTATTGGAAAAAATGTGGGACGAGAAATGGATCACAAACGGCGGACCCTTCCATCAACAATTAGAAAAGGAGCTGAAGTCCTACCTTAAAATAAAAAATCTGTCTTTGACCTCCAACGGGACCTTGGCACTTTTGCTAGCCTTGAGCGCGTGCGGCGTAAGAGGGGAGGTTATAACAACACCATACTCGTTTGTTGCAACAGGACACTCTATTCTCTGGAACAACCTTAAACCCGTTTTCGTTGATATAGATCCCAAAACGTTGAACTTAGATCCAAAAAAAATAGAGAGTAATATTACTCCCGAAACCACCGCAATTTTGCCTGTTCATTGCTACGGGAATCCTTGTGACACTTTCGAAATACAGAAAGTTGCTGAGCGCCATGGTTTGCGGGTGATATATGATGCCGCTCACTGCTTTGGAGTTGAATTAGCAAATGGCGGAATATTAGAGCACGGAGATTTGTCAGCGCTAAGCTTCCATGCTACGAAATGTTTCAATACATTTGAGGGAGGAGCGGTTGTGTGCTCGAGCCCAGACTTAAAGAAGATTATAGAAGACTCAAAGAATTTTGGTTTTGAAAATGAAACGAGCGTTGTCTCTGTGGGTATAAATGCGAAACTCAACGAATTCTCGTCAGCAGTGGGTCTACTGCAATTAGCAAACTTTGAGAAGTTACGACGAAAAAGACAGCTTCTTGATGAATATTATCGCAAGCATCTCCTGATCAAAGGGATAAGGTGCTTTGAGTACAGCAAAACGGTGACAAAGCCAAATTACGGCTATTTTCCTATTTTCGTAGAGGATGAATATCCTTTAACCCGAGATCAGCTATATGATCGGCTTAAAGAAAACGGAATATTAGCTCGGCGCTATTTTTATCCCTTGATATCAAATTTTCCTGTTTATCAGAAATATGAAACAGCATCTAAAGAGCATTTGCCTCTAGCAAACGACGTCGCTAACAAGGTTTTGTGTCTTCCCATATTTTCCTCGTTAGAAACCTCTTCAGCCGAACGCGTTATAGATGTCGTTTTAGGAGCTTAGCTAGTAAAAGGCGATAAAAATCATTTGAAGATTTGAGTTCTTAAAATAGCAGCAGTATTGCGGATATTCACGAAACTCCTTTTTTTACTTGCACTAAAGTTTTACTCCTTCGCGGTTAATCGCTCGTTAGCCAATTTTGAAAAGCTAGTAGAACAAAATCACAGGCTTTTTCTACTCCAAGTAAAACTAGCTAGATTGTTCAAAATTGCTGATTTACAGTTTAAAAATCACTTTTATTAATTCTTAAGTGATAAGAAGAAATTACTACTACTCCTGCTTGAATTTCTGATTAATAGAAACTAAACGAATCACAAATCGATTTGGTTAGAATATCCTCCACCCATGGCAGTTAAAAAAGATAATAGCAGACCTTATAAACACCCAAATATGTTTCAGACCTTTTCTTGCAGTATTCCCGCCTCGATGAATAAGGGTCATATTCGGCAGGAAATATATATCACCAATTTTTTTGATGCGGAGGCACAAATCAAAATCTTCGAAGTACAAAAAAAACCTCTCATTGAACCCCTTTATCTGTTTTAAATGATCTGTTCTACAAAGCATCATGCATCCGCTAGTAATCTCGACACGCTGTGGTTTTTTTGCTTTTTCTAGGTGTGCACATTGATATCTTTTCGTTAACTCATCAAACAACTTTATATTTGTGAGGCTTTTTAAACCTCGAAAAAATAGGCTGGTAACACTTGGGTAGCTCTTGCTCAAACTCAAATAAGAGCAGTCAGGATCAAATCCCTTCGGCCCGATAACTGAAACTGAGGGATGTGTCTTTAAAAAATTTAATCCGATAGACAAGGAGTCTTTATGCAAAAGGGTGTCTGGGTTGAGTATCAAAGAGAAATCAGACAACTCGTTTTTTATAATTTGGTTGTGCGCTCTACCAAACCCGATGTTGGTGGTGTTTTGCTTGAGGACAAAATTAATTTCTTTTGAGGCTAATATCCTCTCGATAGAATCTGAGGGGATTTCTACTTGATTGCTGTTTTGAACGATAAAAAGAACTGCCTCATGAATAAGATTTTGAGTCTTGGCCTCTGCGACTGCGTTAGCCATTGAGCGGATGGCTTCTAGCAGTATATCGGGATTTGTGTCATACAAAACTAATGATATCGAGAGTTTTGGTCTCGTCGGATCCTTACTCGGAGTCATTTTGGAGAGCCTCAAAAACGGTAGTGATTCGCAAAAATAAAAGTAGGATATCAGGTGTGTGAATTTTAATTGTCGTCTTGATAAAGAGAAATATCTTTCTGATTTTTACCATTAAATTCAACCGTTCACTCACGCTGGATCGAATGACTGTGTCCGAGATCACGATCGCTAAATTAGTGAGTTAAAAAAAGCGAGACCATTCTGGTTGCTCTGTGCTCGCAACAGTCCGCAGAAAAGGAAGCATTAATCCAAGGAATAAGGAAATCATTAGTATTAAGTTCGTACAGTAAAAAAAAAGTCTTCATTGATATAGTCTTGTGAGATTCCTTGATTCAGTTCAGTGACATCGTAGAGTAGAACTAATGCATAAAAATTGCTATCGGAAAAGTTTTAAAACAGATTAGAAGACGATACCTTTTTGGTATTAGTCAATAGTAAAACTCTTTCTCCACACATTTAATAATAAAGCTTAAACATCGATTAACCGTTTTTTTTTGAGTGAACGAATCAGAAATGAAAAAAATGTAAACCAGACTTTTCGTGCCTAACCCTAAGTTAATATGTACCTAAAATGAAAATCTTTATTCTGACTTACCATTTGTCATACGGATAGGTTCCGTTTTGCTATCTTGGGGCGTAAACATGACCTGCGCTCGCTAGTCTTGACTGGTTCGCGGGATCAAGATTCAGAAAGGTTTAGAAATGATTTGTTCAAAATTTCTTTTCTAATTCTGCCTTAGGTCTGTGTTGGCAGAAAACACAGATCTTTCTGCAGATAATGGGTAAAATATAGATCACACGAGACACATTGAGCTTTCGAGCAAAAGCTCTGAAGTCAGACTCCGTTAGATTAGGCACAATTTGGCTGTTAAAATTAAATTCAGTTTGTTAGAAAATTACCTTGAATCGAGAAATCGCACTAATACAAGTGTTTGCAAAAAGCCCTATAGCTGGAAATGTTAAAACTCGTTTGATCCCCCTTCTTGGTCCAAAAAAAGCCTGTCAGTTACACGAGGAAATGGTCGCGTCTCTTATGCAGCGCTTGAGTAACTCGAAGCACAAGATACAGATCTGGACCGACAATTTGGCTGAAGGTTTCTCTTTCCCTCAATTTAAAACCGAACAAAAGCTTCAACTAGGGAGAGACATCGGGGAGAAAATGCGTGACGCAATGGAGAATGGCTTAAAAACTTTCAACCAAGTAGTTTTAGTTGGTTCCGATCTGCCCGAAGTAGATCATCTTTATATCAATCAGGCACTCAGTTTTTTAAAAAATTTTGACTACGTCATCGGACCTACTGAAGATGGTGGATTTGGTTTGATAGCCGGAAAGCATTGTGATTATAGAATTTTTAGAAACATAAACTGGGGGCAGGATAAGGTTTTATCAAGGCTAATCGAAAATATAGTGTCTCTGCGTTTAACGTACGCGTTGCTCCCAGTGATTTGGGACGTTGATGAGCCAATTGACTATTTTCGTTATAAAAAATGGCGCAGAGACCGGGCTAATACATGAATTCCGATCTTTATCTAGGGCTGATATTTTCTAAAAAAGTTTTGTCTCTTTTCGGTGTCGGCTTGGAGGTATTTATTGTTAAATAAGATGAGATTTTCCCATTGCAATACGAGTTGCTCCCTGGTCCAAAGGAAAATTATCAAGAAAAAGAAACATTTCTCTGGTGAGTTATTATCGTTGATAATACTGACATTCGTATTTGGAGTCGTTCTATGATTATTTTAGGACTGCATTTTGGTCACGATGCAGCAGCTTGCGTTATTTCTGATGGAGAGTTAAGGAGCTATGTCATAAGAGAACGAATTACGAGAGTAAAGCACGCTGCTACCTTGGATCGTCGCACTATAGAGGCGGCTCTGAATGAGGCGGAGATCACCGCTGGTCAAATCGATTATTGCGCGATAGCATCTACCCAATTTACTGAACCGGTTATCGATGACGCAAAATTTTTTAGTATCCATAAGGATCACCTGCCCGGCAAAGATCTAGATAGTAAATTTCTTGAGCTTCTTCGAAATGCAGGGCAAATTGAACGAGAGGACACTGGTGTTCTGTTGGACCTTCTTTACGATGATGTGCGCACGGAGTCGGACGAGTTCCAGCGGGAGATTTGGAGTAAGCTTTTCCCCGAGCATCATGAGAAGGGTAAAAAATCTATAAACAGATTTTTCTGGTTTGATGAATACATTGGCGCCCCTAGATGGAAAGAGGGGAGAACATTAGATCAAATAGGCATCGAGCTTAATAGCAATAAAGTAAACGAAACTGGCCTAGATCGAATGTTCCATTTTCCAGTCACTGTTCGTCTCATGAACGAAACAATTCCAGCTACTTATATTCATCATCATTTCGCGCACGCGGCTGCAAGTTTCTATAGTTCTCCCTATCAGGAAGCTGTAATTATGACGCACGACGGATTTGCTAACGGAGCTTGGGGAAGCGGATATCAGGCCGGGATGTTCTACTATGGCATCGAGAACAAGATCTATCCTGTTAGACCGCATCATTTGAACATAGGTGGGCTTTACGACCGAGTCGGAACACATCTGGGGTTGGGTTTGGTAGGTGCAGCTGGAAAATTAATGGGACTGGCATCTTACGGCAAGCCAAGATTCTTCGATGCCTATTTCGTAGGGAATGAAAAAGACTTCGAAGAGAAGAGCGTCGATTTGTTCTCAGCTTGGTTGAGTCATTGTGAGACTCAAGCAAAAGTGATGGGCTATGATTTTTCTAATTACCGAAATCCTGAGCATCCCTTGGCGCGAATAAACGCTGATATAGCAGCGAGCACTCAGGAACTCTTTGAACAAATAAGGCTTAAAGCGATTGAAAAATTTTCTAATTATCTTTTCTTAAATGATATTAGATGCCTAAATTTATGCCTTTCAGGAGGGACGGCTCTTAATTGCCCGTCTAACTCTCAGATATTAAATGAGGGTCCGTTCGAAAACGTGTTTGTAGAACCTTTTTGCGATGATACTGGGATAGCTTTGGGAGCGGCGCTATGCTTACACTACAATATTTTAGGTGAAGAAAGATATAAATTAAAGCCACTTGATATTCCGTTCTCGGGCATTACC
>MDTB01199159.1_pt1 | contig 23297 bp, 15 predicted proteins | sample 811161 | NCBI WGS metagenome assembly MDTB01 (sample SAMN05326650, study PRJNA326480) | marine metagenome | isolation source: seawater | place: Mediterranean Sea | collected 2009
ATAAACCTTCTTTCCATTTCAGGCATATCAAGAAAAGATTTAAACTTATAGTCTGCCTCTTGGACTCGATTTTCACCGATAGATTTTATACCTAATTGATAACATTCTCTGATGATAGAAAAAGGACGAGTCTTAGTAACCGCAATGATTTTTACTGAAGAACCAAGCCCTGATTTCTCCTTTGCGGCAAAGATGTTTTCTTTAATCTGGGATAGTTTGGACTTTAGGCTCATTCCTCTGATGTTTCATTATCCTCTTCTTTATTTGAACCTGAGGTGTCATCTGTTATTGGTTCTTTAGTTTCTGTATCTTCACTGATAACCCTTGTAATAGAGGATATACTAGCTCCTTGATCAAGCTTAACAAGCTTTACACCCTGTGTAACCCTTCCAATACTTCTTATATCAGAAACTGGTTGTCTCATCAGAACCCCTGAATCTGTTATGATAATGAGATCATCTGAGTCTACAACCTCCATTATGTTTACCATTTTCCCAGTTTTTTCTGTGCATCTCATCGTCATAACCCCTTTTCCGCCCCGGCTTTGGGTTCGGTATTGAATTACATCTGTTCTTTTACCCATTCCTTTTTCAGTTGCAACAAGAATTGTTCCTTCTCTTCTGACGATGAGCATTCCGACCACATAGTCTTCTTTTGATCCTAGGGAGATTCCTTTTACGCCCATGGTTTTTCGACCGCTTGCCCGGATATTGTTTTCCGAGAAACGTATGGACTTTCCTTCATAAGTGCCTAGTAAGATATCGTGCTCCCCATTAGAGATCCGTGCTTCAATTAACTTATCTCCATCACGGGTGTCGATTGCGTATATACCCCCTTTTCTTGGGTTTCCATATGCAGACAACACAGTTTTTTTAACAATTCCATTTCTTGTGCACATCACTATATAGTGACTATCATCGAATTCTTTTACACTAACAAACGCCTCAACCTTTTCACCTGGTTCACAACCGATTAAGTTTACAATCGCTCTCCCCCGGGTCGCCCTTCCTCCTTGCGGAATATCATATACCTTTAACCAGTAACATTTTCCTTGGTCCGTAAAAAAGAGCATATAATTATGAGTGTTTGCAATGAATAAGTGCTCTACAAAATCCTCATCTTTGCTCATAGCGCCCTGAACGCCTCGGCCTCCCCTTCTTTGGGTGCGGTATGTATTTAAGGCAGTTCTTTTTATATATCCTTGGTGAGTAATTGTTAGGACAACTTCTTCTTCTGCGATCATATCTTCCATTGAAAAGTCAGAATCTACGGGTACGATTTCTGTTCGTCTTTCGTCTCCATATTGGTTTCTTATTTCAATCATTTCTGATTTTATAATATCCATTCTCTGGCTTTTACTTTCGAGGATTCCTTTTAGATGGGAAATAAGTTTTATTAACTCTTTATACTCTTCTACTACTTTCTCTACCTCAAGACCGGTCAGCCTCTGTAATCTCATGTCTAAAATTGCCTGGGCCTGTAACTCTGATAAGTTAAAACCATTCATTAAACCTTCCTTAGCTTGAAGGGGGTCTTTGCTGCCGCGAATAATTGCTATTATCTCATCAATATTATCTAGAGCAATTTTTAAACCTTCAAGAATATGGGCCCTTGCCTCAGCCTGCTCTAATTCATATGTTGTCCTACGCACAACTATCTCGTGCCTGAATTCTATAAAATGATTTAATACAGTTTTTAGGGGCATTATTTTTGGAATACCATCAACAAGCGCAAGAAGAATAATTCCAAAGGTGTCTTGTAGTTGTGTGTGTTTATAGAGTTGATTGAGAATTATTTCAGGCACTGCATCTCTTCTTGTTTCAATTACAACCCTGATACCGTCTTTATCGGACTCGTCTCGAAGGTCTGTTATTCCTATTACTTTTTTATCTCTAACAAGGTCCGCTATTTTTTCAACAACGTTTGCTTTGTTAGTTTGATAGGGTACTTCAGTGATTACGATACTGTCCTTCCCATTTTTTGCAGACTCGATGTGAGCCTTTGCCCTCATTTTAATTTTTCCTCTTCCTGTTTCGTATGCACTTTTCAAACCATCCATTCCTAAAATAAGACCTGCCGTTGGAAAATCAGGCCCTTTGATATCTTTCATCAGTTCTTCTATTGTTATATCGCTATTATCGATCAAAGAGATTATCCCATTTAAAACTTCAGTTATGTTGTGGGGTGGAATCTTTGTTGCCATTCCCACCGCTATACCTTCAGATCCATTGATCAACAGTGTTGGAATAGAAGAAGGTAAGACAGACGGCTCTTTAAGTGTTTCATCAAAGTTTGGTTCCCACTCAACAGTGTTTTTATCGAGGTCTTTCAGCATCTCACTCGATAGTTTTGTCATTCTTGATTCCGTATATCGCATTGCAGCAGCATTGTCACCATCAATAGAACCGAAATTTCCTTGGCCATCAACAAGCTCATATCTCATAGAAAATTCTTGTGCCATCCTCACCAAAGCATCATAAATAGAACCGTCTCCATGAGGATGGTATTTTCCTAATACATCCCCAACGATTCTTGCTGATTTTTTATAGGGCCTGTTCCAATTAGACCCCAATTCACTCATCCCGTATAAAATGCGGCGATGAACTGGTTTTAGCCCATCTCTCACATCGGGAAGAGCCCTAGAAACAATAACTGACATTGAATAGTTTAGATAGCTCTCTTTCATTTCATCCACAATATCTCTTGGGAGAGTATTATCTCTGTTAAAATCAACCATAAAAATCCCTGATTATTTAAATATCTAGATTAACAACAAATTTTGCGTTTTTTTCAATGAACGTTCTTCGAGCTTCAACATCACTTCCCATCAAATCCTGGAATGTTTCAGTTGCTTCTCCAGCGCTCTCAACCGTCACCTGTAAAAGAGTTCTTCTTTCAGGATCCATGGTTGTTTCCCATAATTGCTCAGCATTCATTTCACCAAGGCCCTTGTAACGCTGAATAGAAACTTTCGTGTTTTTATTATCCTTTTTCATCCGCTCTATAATAAGGTCCCTTTCATTATCATCAAATGCATATGCCTCTTTTTTCCCTTGGGCAACTCTATATAGTGGTGGAAGAGCCATGTACAAATATCCTCCATCGATTACTTCTTTCATTTTCCTATAAAAAAATGTTAGAAGAAGTGTCCTTATATGTGACCCATCTACATCCGCATCTGTCATTATGATAATCTTATGATAGCGTAATTTTTCAACATTGAAATCACCAGAGGATTTTTCACCAGCCTCTTCTTCAGATCCTCCAAAACCAGCACCTAGGGCTGTAATCATGGATTGTACTTCATTATTAGATAGAAGTTTATCAACACGTGCTTTTTCGGAGTTTATTACCTTACCTCGTAGAGGCAATATCGCTTGTGTTCTACGATCCCTACCTTGTTTTGCAGACCCGCCTGCTGAGTCTCCTTCAACAAGGTAAAGCTCACAAAAAGCTGGGTCTCGGTTGGAACAATCAGAAAGTTTCCCTGGCAAAGACGAACCGCCCAATGCGCTCTTTCTTCTAATTAACTCTCTCGCTTTTCTTGCTGCGCTTCTGCTTCTGGCAGCCAAGAGAGCTTTTTCAATTATTCTCCTGCCTATTGAGGGGTTTTGTTCAAGAAAATCCAGAATTCCCTCATAGACTATTTTATCAACAAAACCTTTAATTTCCCCATTTCCTAGTTTTGTTTTTGTTTGGCCTTCAAACTGTGGTTCTGCAACTTTTACGCTGATAATAGCAGTTAGCCCTTCCCTAAAATCTTCTCCTGTGAGGGTTAGCTTCTCGTTTTTCTTTGTTTTAATTAGATTGTTTTTCGATGCATGGTTGTTCATCGCCCTTGTGAGCGCTGAACGAAAACCCGACAGGTGCGTACCCCCCTCAATAGTATTAATATTATTTACAAAGGTTAGAATATTATCATTATAAGTATTCCCGTATCTTAAAGCAACATCAACAGGCACATCTCCATCTTCTTTTTGAACAGTCACCACCTTATTGTGTAGTGGGTTGTTGTTTTCATCTAAATATTTAACAAAATCACTCAACCCTCCTTTAAATCTGAATGAGTCTGATTCTCCATCATCGCTCCTCTCGTCTTTTAGAACAATCTCTAAACCGCTATTTAAATAAGCGAGTTCTCTAAGGCGCTCAGCTATAATTGAGTATTCAAAGCGTGTAGTTTTAAAGACAGTGCTGTCAGGAAAAAAACAAACTTTTGTGCCTGTTTTTTTCGAAACACCTGTTACTTTTAAATCATTTTGTGGTTCACCAATTTTATAATCCTGGCGGTGCACCTTACCCTCTCTTTTTACTTCTACCCAAAGCCACTCTGATAATGCGTTAACCACCGAAACACCCACCCCATGAAGTCCACCTGAAACCTTATATGAACCTTTGTCAAATTTTCCACCCGCATGAAGTACTGTCATCACTACCTCTAATGCCGGTTTTTTTTCTTCCTTGTGTATATCTACGGGGATTCCCCTACCATTATCTTCTACTGTCACTGATCCGTTTTTATTAAAAACCACCGTTACTTTTGTACAAAACCCTGCAAGGGCTTCATCAATCGAGTTGTCAACCACCTCGTAAACAAGATGGTGCAAACCTCTTTTTCCAACATCCCCAATGTACATAGCGGGGCGTTTCCTTACCGCTTCTAAGCCCTCTAATACCTTAATGCTTTCAGCGCTATATTGTTTGGATTGTATTTCAGTACTCATATAAACCTTATATCCTTAACTATCTTTTTCTGCGTTTTTTTATTTATTATATCAATTATTTTTTTTTTTTGAAAGTGCAACTCCTGTGTCCAGGCTGGGGTTTTAGCCCTAAGTACCAACACCCCATGCTCTATAGACTCTGGGAATGCATTCTCTGAGATTTTCTCCCCTACTATATCTGGCCACTTTTCAATAACCCCATACTGAGCAACACCTTTTTCAAGGCCTGTGTTTTTTAAAAAGTTTTTTATTGTTTTTGATATATGTTCCACTATCGAACCAAATGGTAAGTGTATCTTTTTTTTATTGGTACTTTTAAAGCTGTGTTTTGGATATCTAAAACATCAGTAGTAGTTAACACAGTTTGGATCGGCTCTTCGTATTCTTTTTCGAGTTTTTTTAATAAATCTATTGTTTGATTGCTCCTTTGTAAGTCAAGTTTTGAAAAGAGGTCATCCAATAAAAGGATTGGTGTTATACCTGTATTTGTTTTTATAAAAAACAACTCTGTTAATTTCAAAACTATCAAAGCAAGTTTGTGCTCACCTTGAGACCCAAACATTTTTATGTTCTTACCAAAAACTTTAATTACCATTTCATCGCAATGAGGACCAAAAGACGTCCTTCCTAAAACGGCATCTCTTTTTATGCGTTTTTCTAATTCCGTTAGATATTCTTCTGTTTGGTACAAAGCAGGATTATATTTGATTTCTACCTTAAGGCCTAACCCAAATAGTTGCGATACCTGTTCTAATCTAGAATTAAAGGCAAGCATCAAGTCTGCCCTCATTTGCCAAAGACTAGACCCAAAAGAAGCAAGCTGAATATTCCATGGGTCCAGAGAGTTGTTTGTGGTGGTATAGTTTTTATACTGTGAGACTACAGAGTTTCTTTGTTTTTTTGTTTTATTATAGTTTTGCAAGAGTTGGAAATATTTTTTAGATACGACTGAAAAAGTTTTATTAAAGAACTTTCTTCTTCGTGATGGTGGCCCTTGCGTTAGGCCTTGCTCTTCAGGTGAAAGAATTACGGTTGGGTTCCTACCTAGAAGGGCTTTCCTTCCTAAGATTTTTTTTCCATTTAGTTTGATTTGCTGTCCTTTTTGATTCGAAATATTTGCAACGATTGAATCTTGATAATTTGAAGAATTAAACTCCCCATAAATAAAGGATTCTTTTTGATCTACGCTTATAAGTTCTTTTTGTTTATTGGTTTTAAAACTGTTACCCAAAGACAGTGTATTAATAGACTCAAGAACAGTTGTTTTACCTGATCCATTTTGACCCCAAATCACAGTAACACCAGGGCCGAAAATAAATTCTGATTTTTCATGATTACGAACCGAAACAAGTTTGAGTCGATGGATAGGCATCGGCTAAAGCGAGAACCTTCTTTTTCAGTCATTCAGTCTAATAGGCATTAAAAGCATTAAACTATCTGATGTTTCTTCATTTGATTCTGGGCTAAAAAGCGCAGCGCTTATGGGTGTATTTAACCTTACGACAATTTTATTTCCTTTGACATGCTGAACAACGTCTTTAAGATATTCAGAGTTGTAACCAATTTCTAGTTTTTCACCAAAATATTCGCCAACTATTTTCTCCTGAGCTTTTGATGATTGCTCTGGGTCTTCTGTTGTTATTTTAGAGCTATCACTACTTAATTTAAGTGCTATTTGGTGGGTTGATTTGTTAGAAAATATAGAAACTCTCTTTATCGCACCCAAAAAAAGTTTTTTATCAACGGTTAAAACGTTTTCATTGTCTTTTGGGATTACATTTTCATAGTCTGGGAATTTTTCATCAATAAGTCTAGTGAGGATCATATCATCGTGAATTGTTGCTGTTAGGTGTGTATCTCCTATCTCAAGGGTTAGTGTACCAGATCTAATTTGGGTTGAAAGAAATGAAAGGAACTTTCTAGGTATAATAATGTCTCCCTGATAATTAGGTTCATCTATATTCTTTTGAGTGTGTTTAACCAACCTATGACCATCGGTTGAGACCGCTATCAAAACTGAAGAAGAAAACCTAAATAACACCCCCGATAAAGCCGGCTTGAGTTCATCTTTACTTACGGCAAAAAGAGTTGTCTCGATTGTGTTTTTTAATGCTTTTGAATCAACTTGTATAGATCCTGTTTTTGCATTCTCTGGCATCTCAGGAAATTCAATAGCCGGTTTCCCCATCAAGTCATATGTTCCTGATTCAGTTTGAATCTCTAACTTGTTTTTTTCGTCAACCGTCAGAGTAAGTCGAGTCTCTGGTAGTTCATTTGTTATATCCATTAAAGTTTTTAATGGTAAGGCTATAGACCCAGCCATTTCAAGGCTTACTGATATTACCACCTGAATAGTTAACTCCAAGTCGGTTGCGCGAAGCGTTGTTCTGTTCTCTGTTGCGTCTACTAAAACACAACTTAGTATTGGTAATGTTGACCTTGTAGGAGAAGCTTTAGATACTTTTTGTAGTGCTTGAAGCAGTTCAGTTTTGGATGTGGAAAATTTCATTACTGTTCTGTGTATAACAACGTAATTAAACTATTGTTTTTTAATTTTAAATCTAATGGAAAATACCAAATAAGCAGTTTTATTAAAAAGGATTTCTGAACTTTGATTACACCCATTTCTTTTTCAACCCACAGAATAAACCAAAACTTTTTCTTTTTTCCCTTTGACCCTAATTGGTTCTAATGTTTTACACTTGAATCCGTTCTTTATATCGCTATAAACACTTTGTGATATTAATATCTCATTTGGTTTTGCCACCGAACATAACCTTGCCCCAAGATTCACAGTGTCGCCTATTATAGTATAATCCATTCTTTCGTCAGATCCAATGTTTCCAGAAACCGCCAGTCCTTTGTTAACACCGATACCAATATAAACCGGATCCGCCCCCTTTTTGGTTCTAGCTTTGTTAATTGTTTTTACTTTTGATTGCATATCTAGGGCTGTGTTTACCGCTCTTTTTGTATCATCTTTGTTTGATATTGGTGCGCCAAAAACAATCATAAGTTGATCTCCCACTATTTTATCTAAGGTTCCGTTATATTTAAAAACAATTTCAATCATCGCTTTAAAGTGCTCATTAAGCGTAGAAACAACTTCTTCGGGGTTCATGTTTTCGGCCATAGAAGTAAACCCTCTAATATCACTAAAAAGAACTGTTATTTCCCGCTCTTCCCCCCCGAGGTTAAGCTTTGTTTCGTCATCAAGTATTTCATCAACAACTTGTTTAGACACATATCGCTTAAATGTGTTTTTTAATTTGCTAACATCTGAAATGTCTTCAATTGAAATAACAACCCCCATAGTCTTTCCATCCGCACCCTTTCTTGGTGACATAGAGATATTGACCTTTGTATCTTCAGAGACCGTCTTGAAGAAAATATTTTGCTCTGTTTGTGTTTCTTCAGTGTTTTCTGTTTTTTGGATCAATTCAATTATGTTTGAATCTTTTTCAAAAAGAAACATGTAATGGTTTCCTTTTGTTTTATCTTTTTCTTTTCTTAATATTTTCAAAGCCGCTGGGTTTATTGAATCAATCTCGCCTAATTCATTTAGTGTTATCACCCCTGTTGCGACACTACCCAAAACGCTTTCATTAAATTGTTTTGACTCAGAAATATCACCAAAAAGAAAAGCATTGTCTATTGCTACCGCCGCTTGATTAGATAGAGCGGTCAATAAACTCAAGTCATCATCTGAAAAGGGGACAATTCCTTTTCTTGTCTCTTTATTACACAATATCATATAACCAATTTTTTTGTTTTTAGTGCTGATCGGGGAGACAACGAGGTTTGTTTCGTTTAATTTGTCTTGTATGCTCCCTTTGTTTTTTTTTGAAAAAACAAAACCATATCGATTTTTACTGATCAACGAAAACACATCTAAGCTTTTTGAAAGGAGTATGCTCTTTGTTTTCCAATTGAAAGAAGCAGATGTTTTTAGAATAGGACTATTTTTGCTTTCCAAAACTATCATTCCTTTGGATGCGTTTAGAACCCCAACAGACCTCCATAAAACATCTTCTAATAACTTTTCCACATCTAAAACGGAGCTAATGGCAACACTTATATCAAACAGTGTTTGTTGTTCTAATAGTTTTACGTTAAGAGCGTTCCTTTTCTTATCAAGCTCTGATAATAGTTTTGTGTTGTGTAGGGATTTTACAAGATGGTTTGATATTACACTTATAACATTTTTATCCAGGTTGTTAAACTTTTCACCCATCATCTTATCTCCTATAAATAAGATACCCAAGGGATCTTTTCGAAAATAAAGAGGTACAGTTATCCTCGCGCCAAGCTCTTCAACTGAATCAATAAAGTGGTTGTTTTTAATTTGGCTGACTTTTTTTAAATCTAAGAATGAGTTTGCGTGAAACTCAAGGTTTTGGATCAGATACGTGTCTGTCGGTATTGGTTCACTGTAGTCAAATCCTTGTAACGCGATAGGAAAAAAGACTGAGCTTTTTTCGCTATATATAAAAATTGCTCCTTTTGGCGCAACAACAAGTCCAAGCATAAGTCTCAGAAGGGATCTTGTGACGTCTCTCGTTTGATCTTTATTAATTAAAACATCACCAAGCTCAATTAGAGCTGTTAAATAATGGTTTACTTTGTCATCTTCTTCGATTTTTCCATTATTTGGTGAATCCATTTTGGTTGTTTTAGCTGTTCAAAGCCTCATTTTCGTTAGAATAAATTTTACTATATTTCGTTAAACCCATTATGTTGAATGTCTTATCTACTATAGGTGCAAGGTTATAGTATCCAAGGGTACCATCAACATCCTGTAGTTTTTCAATGATTTCAATTAAAATAGACACACCAATACTATTAACAACTGGAGATTTTTCCATATTTAGGACAAACTTTTTCTTACCTTTTTCGATTTGGGAATAAATTTCTTTTGCTATCACCTCGCCACCCACATTGTTTAGGTACCCTTCTGTTTGTATAATTATTAATTCTTCGTGTTCTTTTATAGATATTTTAAAATCAGACATTGTCGCTCCCAACTACTTTTTCTTTGTCATGGTTACAGTGGTTCCTTCTTCTGAGGAGTCAAACTTTACTGTATCCATTAGTTCTTCAATTAATTTTAAACCCCATCCTCTTTTGTAGTCTGAGGATATTTTTTCTTCAATGTTTGGAATGTCAACCTTTGACTTATCAAACCCCTTTCCACTATCGGTTACTTGTATAATTAGAGAATCTTTTGATATTTTAAAGTGTATCTCTATTTCGCTTTCAGATCCACTATGTTCAAATGCATTAATACAAGCTTCGCTTAAAGCCATATTTATTTCGGCTGTTTTTTCTTCATCAAGGTTCATGTGTTTTGCAACGGCAGCAGATGTTTGTGTTGCTAATAGTTCCATGTCTGGTAAAACTGGAATTGTTAATTCTACTGTTGGGTTAATTTTTTTCATTATGGTCCCTGTTTTTTAATTAAAGAAACATTTTCTAGTTAATCTTTTTGTTCAACTTTTTTTACAACAACCACAGTGATATCGTCCTGGTTTTGAACTCCATTTAACCATGCCGCTCCCAAATCGAAAAGGGATTGTTTAATTTCCTCCGCTGAGTTTTTCCCGTTTTCTTTGACACACTCTAAAACCGCCTTATATCCTAACATATTGTCGCTTTTGTTTGTGGCTTCTGGTAAACCATCTGAAATAAACACAAATGCATCACCTGTTTTAGAGGGGATTTCAACCTGACTGTATGTTTCACCTTTAAAGCTTCCAAGGGGAAGCCCCTCCAGTAGGATTTCATCAACATCACCAGATATTGCCTTGTAGTGATATAATGGTGGCATTGCCGCAGACGTAAGTTCAACTTTATCGCTCCAAAACCGGGCAATATTAATTGCCATTTTATTTTTACCTAGTTCGATAGATTTAATTGTTCTATTTAATATAAAAGAAACCTCGTTGGGTGGTATGTTTGGGGGTGTCCCGTATAAACCAGCTTTAGTAATGGACACCATCATTCCTGCTGTCATACCGTGTCCCGTCGCATCACCAACAACAACATATAAACTGTCGTTACTTGGAAAAAAGTCATAATAATCCCCACCTACCTCCGTAGCGGTTTTTATACCTGCTGAAATTTCTAAATCCATAACTTTTGGGCACTTTCCGAGCATCTTCATTTGGAACTGTCGAGCCTCTTCTAATTCTTTTGCTCTTCTTCCTTCCTCTAATTTTTCTATTTGTTTCTTGTCTCTTCTTTTAACAGCTCCAAATGTTGTCAAAAACATAATTCCAAGGTATGCGGAGTAGGCCCAGGTTGTTTTATAAAAAGGAGGTCTTACTATAATGATGAGATCTTCGCTCGGTTGGCTCCATACGTTGTCGTTGTTACTTGCCATGAAGTTGAACGTGTATTCCTCTGGTTGTAGCCCTTGAAATGTTATTTTGCGTTGTTTTCCAAGGTCGACCCAACCAGATGTGTGTTTTGATAAACGGTATTTAAATTTGTTTTTTTCTGTTTTTATATAACTTAGACCCACAACTTCGATTTCTATTTTTTTCTCATTACTAGATACAACGACGCGTTGGTTTTTCATATCTTTTTTTATTTTGTTGTTTTCTTCGTCAAATGCACTTAGTGACGATATAGCAAGTTTGGGTGGTGTGTCATTCTTTGTTAAGTTGGATGGTTCAAACGAAACTATATCATTCGCAGCTGCAACAAACATTTTGTTTTCACTGTTTTTGGCTAAACTGTTTGGTTTAAAAATTCTATGGTTCATACCGTCTGTTGGGCCAAAGTTTGTAAAAGTCATGTTTTCAGTATTAAGCCTTGATAATCCATTTCTGGTTCCAATCCACAATTGACCGGTTCCATCTTCTTGAAGGGAAATAATTGTGTTGCTTGGTAACCCATTAAAAATTGTGTTTCGCAAAAAACCATCTTTCTCTTCTATGTATTTATAAAGCCCATCTCCGCCCGTACCTATCCACAAAGTTTTGTTTTTATCTTCATATAAAGCAAATACAACGCTTGATGAAAAACTTTGTTTGTTTGTTTTATCAAGTTTATAATGTTTAATTACCGACATATCTTTTTTATTAAGTTTAAACAACCCGTGGTTTTTAGAGCCAACCCAAAAGTCTCCTTTTGATGTTTCAAGAAAACTGCTTATATCCGAAAGGTGGTAATTCCCAATTTCATCTGAAAACTTAAACCTTTTAATTTTTTTTCCATTAATAGTAACAACCCCGCTTTTAAACGATATATAAAGAACTCCTTCGCTATCCAAATACATTTGGTTTATGCTTCCATCTAAAATTGTCTCTATATTATTACTGTCGTGGAAATACCTTTCTACTTTTTGAGTGTTTATAAAATCTTTTTCAGTTCTTAAATCAAAACCTAATTCTATTTTTGATAAGCCGTTGAATTTGGAGGCTACCCAAACAGAGTTCCTTTCATTATCAACTATAAAAGGTCCACATTCTTCAGTAATTAATGTATTAATATTTGTTGGGTCAGAACCGAAGTATCTTTTGTTTTCCCCCCTGTTATTATATTGTCTTAATCCTGTTTCGCTTGTTGCCCATATATTGTTGTTTCTATCAACAAAGATCTTCTCGTGGTTTGATTTCTCTTTTGTGATCGTGAAAAAAATATTATCTGTTTGGACTAACCTACTGACGCCTTTCGGTGTGCCTAACCAGGTTCCATATTTCTGATTTGATACCATAGCTGTTAGAGAAACATCTGATATAGAACGCTCCTCTCCAATTTTTTTTTCTATTAAAGTAAGATCTGTTTCTGTTATGGATCCGTATTGGTAATAAAATGAGGATGTGTTAAAAAAAACAAGTTCTCCATTCAAGTCTATCCAGAGATTACCATTTACATCCTTTATAACGTTGTTAATAGGTTTGCCGAAAACAAGTTCATGTTCAACGTCGTACCAACTTTCCATGTTTTTATCATAATAAACCAAACCAGAATATGTTGACATCCAAAACCCACCTTCCATCGTATTGTTTTTTTCGAATGGTATGATTTGAGTGACAGCGTACATGCCTGTCATAGAAAACCAATTAGTATAGGCCATTCGTTGAACGTCGTGAGTTTGTAAATTTATTCTATCAAGCCCCATATTCGTGCCGACCCAAACAAAATCAGCATCTATGTGAAGTGTGTTTATTGTATTGTTTGATATTGTGTTGGGGTTATCAGATGAGAAAAAACGCTTAAATTTGTTTTTTTCCTTATTATAAAAATTTAAGCCTTTATTTGTTCCAATCCACAACCCTGAATCGGACTGGACAATTGGTTTTTTTTGAAAAACCGAAAAACTGTTGTTAGAAAGGGTGCTTATATCTTCTTTTTTTGATACTAAGTTTTCTTTTGTTTTTTCACTTGGTTTTATTTTTATAATTCCTTTGTCAAGAGTTGTTACCCATATAGTTTCATCTTCTTCTTGAAAAAAATTTGTTGGTCTGCTGTCAATTTGATATCTTATAAAAGTATCGTTTGACCAGTTGTAATAATCAACGCTGTTGTCTGTTCCAAACCAAATGTCTCCTTTTGTATCTATAAAGGAAGTCCAAACCCTATTTCCAGATATTGTTTTTTCATCAAAAGGATTTGATCTATATACTTTTACATCATAACCATCATATCTATTTAGTCCTTCATCAGTTCCAATCCATAAAAAACCTCTTCCGTCAATCAATATAGTATGAACAAGATTATCTGAAAGCCCATTTTCTACTGTGAGGTTTGTAAATGAGTAACCCGACAGGTATGTTATAAATAAAAATGAAAGAAATTTTTTATACACTTTTAATATATTAAAGCTTAAATCTAAAGGGTAATGTCATTTTTACTTTCACTGGTTTCCCTTTATCATAACCAGGTTTTATTTTCAAAAGGGAAATAACCCTTAAAGCCTCTTCATCACAGCCGGCTCCTAAAGATCTAATTACCTTTTTTGAGCTTATTTTCCCTTTTTCATCAACTATAAATTGCACATATACCATCCCTTGAACTTTTTCTTTTTTTGCTTTTGGCGGGTATTTTAACATTGAAGCTATTGTTTTCAACCCCCCAGTTATTTCTGGCATCTTTTCACAAGCTAGATATATTCCGTTTTCATCTTTAAAAGATCTCTGTTGCGAATTAAGTGTGCAAACTGAAATAAACAATAAGATAAAAGAGATTTTTTTTGTGTATTTAAAAATTCTCATTCTATGTTATTCCTTTAATAATATTTTTTTGTTAAAAACTAATACCCAAATACAAGATTCAATTTAATAATTGATCTTATCAATGACTATAAAATATATTTTTTACTATCTATTAAGTTATTTTTATTTATAATGTTGTTTTGTTAATAAAAAAGAAAAAAAAGAAGGTAAAGTAACTGTTTTATTAAATATCTATTTATTATCTAATAAATTACTTTATGTTGATAAATAAAAATTTATGTTTATAAAGGTTTTCATTTTTTTATATTATTGAACTTATCAACATAATTTTTTATGTTACTCACAAATTTACTGTTTAATTTGTATATTAAAATTAAGTCTAGCTTTTTCAATCCAATCTCTATACCAATCCATTCTTATTTTACTTAAAGCCATTTCTTCTAATTCTGGCCAATTTTCAGACGGGTTTGGTTGTCCCCCCTTTTTTACCCCCTCAACCCACAAAAGATGAAAACCAAGGTTTGAATTTATAGGTGGGCTACACTCGTTCATCTCAATATATCTTATAGCTTGTCCTATTTCTGGAACCGGATAAGACTCCGGATTAACCCAACCAAGATCTCCTCCAATTTCCTTTGTTGTTTCGTCTGCTGAATAGTTTTTTACAAAAGATTTAAAGTTTTCTAAATTTTTTATAGAATCTTTTAACAAATTAGAAAAATTAAAATAATGTCGGGTGTCACTCTCTGTTTTTTCTGGAATTATTAATATGTGTCTAACTTTGATTTTATTTCCTTCTTTTTGAAGGGTTTGAATAAGGTGGTAACCAAACTCTGTTTCAACAGGTTCACTTATCTCGTTTTCGTTTAATGTAAAAGCAACTGTTTCAAAACCTTTAACAAGGGAACCCCGGTTAACCCAACCAAGCTCACCACCCCTGTCTTTCGAACCTGGGTCCATAGAGTGCTCTTTCGCCAAATCTGAAAAAGAAACACCCGAAACTAATTCTCTTTTTATAGATAAAAGGGTATCAATAGTTTTTTGTCTGGCGGAGTCACTTGGTTGGATTGTAACTAAAAGGTGTCTCAGTTTTGCTTGAAAAGGCAACAAAGGAAGACTGTCTTTGTAAGCAAAATAAAAATTATTAACTGACTCTCTATCTACCTTTACACTAGACATCAACTGTTGTTGGTATTTTTCTGAGATTAATCTATCTTGAATGTCAAACCAAAACTCCCGACGAAAAGACTTTATTGATTGACCTAATATCTTCTCAGCTTCCGATTCACCCCCAGATTGAGAAACAAGCATCTCTATTTGCTGGTCAAGAGCTTTTTCTACCTCTTTCTCTGTGACCTCAATAGAGTCGATGGCGGCCATCTCCAACAATATTTTTTGATCTATCATTGATTCTAAAACTGTATTTTGAAGTTCAACAAAAAGATCTGGCTCCTGCCTCGGATCAACTTTGTTCTGTATTGCAGCCATGTTTATCATTTGCGCAAGGTCACTTTTTAAAATAATTCTACCTTCAACAATAGCCGCAATCCCATCTATATATTCCATGTTGTTTTGAGGAAAAGACAGAGAAAAAAATAAAAGGAAAAAAGTTTTCTTCATTTCAGCTTAATTATACATATTGTTAATAAAAATATTGGAGTTTTTTCTCAAACTATCAAGAAGCTGGTTTTTTATCGTAACAGAATTTCTCTTCTTTAACCTTTGATATATTTCATCATAAACTTCTTCTAAACCCATTTGGGTTCCTTTTCTATAATAATTTAAAATTTCTATAACATGATAGTTTTCTTTGACTCTTATAGGCCCCACAACACCTGTTTTTTTTGATTTAAAAATCAGGTTATCTAACAGGTCGACCAGCCGTCCTTGTTTAATTGTTCTTGTTTCCACACTATAAAAAGAAAAAAGATTTTCAACTTCGTCACCAGATTGTTTTTTAGAAAGACCCCTTTTTATGGTTCTGGCCTCTGAAATATTGTTCGTTACAAAATGATGAACAGTGGCTTCGTCTGTTGTACGCACAAACCCCAGGGCGTTTTCCTCATAATACTTTCTAATATCTTCATTGGTGCTTTGGTTTGTGGAGTTTTTTGCACTTTTTAATAAACTACCAACAACAAGTTTTTTATAATATTCATCTCTCATCCTTTGCAAACTAAGGTCTTTATCTAGTCCTGTGTTTTTTGCTTCTTGGTATAAAACAGTGTTGTTTACCCAATCTTGAACAAATATTCTAAGTTGCTCACCAGATCGCTGTTTTGAAGAGAAAAAAAGGTCCAAGTCATCAGCGGTTAAAACCGCACTGTTTACACGCGCTAGCACAACAGAGTTTTGATCTGGTTCTTTTGAACAACAAAAAATAAAAAAAGAAACGAATGTTAATGTAGAAACTCTCATTGTTAGAAATTAGAGGAGACAAAACATTAAAACAATTTAGCAAAAGATACGATTTCCGCAAAACCATTGGTTTTGGATTTGTAATTAAATGAGCACGAGAACGTTTCTTTGTCTGCCTCTTTGAATAAAAGGCTTAGTTGTTTTCCTTTTGCCCAAGATCTTAGTTGATATAACATATGTTCTGGTGTTTTAAATGGCAAAAACCCACTAAAAATAAAAGTTACAAACAACTCACCGACGGTTAACTTCTTTATTGAGGTGTTTTTATAGAGAATTCGAAACAAAGACAAATAAAAAAGGTTGCTCGTTTCAATTGGTTCTTTCCCAAAACGGTCAATAAGCTCAGTTTTTATTTCTTTAACCTCTTTTTCAGATTGAGCTTGGGAAAACTTTTCATAAAAACCCAATCTCTGGTTTTCGTTTTCAACATAACTAACAGGAATATAAGCACCCATCTCAATTGTTACGTCAGGATATGAGTTTTCCTTATTTTTATTAAGGGCTGTATTAACTTCCTCTTTTAATAAATCACAATAAAGTTCAAACCCAATAGTGGTAATATGACCACTTTGTTTATGGCCAAAAAGACTACCCGCCCCTCGTATCTCAAGGTCTTTCATAGAAATATCATATCCAGAACCAAGAGATCGGTATTGTTCTATAGTTTTAAGTCTTTTGAAAGAGCGTTGGTCCAGGTCCTTTTTTGGTATCAATAACAAACAACTTGCCCTTCTAGTGCTTCTACCTACCCGCCCCCTAATCTGATATAGCTGGGACAAACCAAACCGATGAGCATTATTGATAATAATGGTGTTTGCATTAGAAACATCCAAACCAGATTCGATAATTGAAGTACAAACAAGGATATCAATGCCCCCATTAAAGAAAGCAAGAACTTTAGATTCTAGCAACCTGCTTTCCATTTGTCCATGTATATAATCAACACCCTTAGTAGGAAAAAAAGTTAAGATCTTATCTTTAATAAAAGAAATTGAGGAAATATCGTTGTGGACAAAATATACTTGCCCAGAGCGAAGAATTTCTCTGTTAATGTGCTCTTGAATTAAAATCCAGTCAAAATATCGCACTTCTGTTAAAATTGGTTTTCTAGATTTTGGGGGTGTTTGGATTCGGGAAATATCTCTTATACCAACGGCAGACTGTTGTAGTGTTCTTGGTATCGGGGTTGCAGTTAGTGTGAGAACATCAATGTCTTTTTTCAAACTCCTGATTTTTTCTTTGTGTTTGACCCCAAAACGGTGTTCTTCATCAATAATCAATAAACCAAGGTTTTTAAAAACTACATCAGGCGACAAAACACGGTGTGTTCCAACCAACAAATCAACCTTCCCCTCACCAACCAGATTCGTAATTTCTAGTTGCTCTTTTTTAGTTTTAAATCGAGAAAGAAGAGAAACGTTTATCCCAAGTGGCCCCAACCTTTCTTGGCAGGTAATAAAGTGTTGATCAGCTAAGATTGTTGTTGGGCATAGAAAAACACAAGCTTTTTTAGAGACAACAGCCCTCACAATTGCCCGCAGTGCAACTTCTGTTTTTCCAAAACCAACATCTCCACAAACCAATCGATCAACAGGGTGTTTCCCCGCCATATCACTTAAAACATCGCTTATAGCTTTCAGTTGGTCTGGTGTTTCTTGGTATGGAAAACTGGAACTAATGGCGCCTTCAAGCTCTAGGTCCTCCACATACCTAAAACTCCTTGGCTTTTTTCGTTTTGCATAAATTTCAATTAAGTCCTTCACAACAAGTTGAGCAGACTTGCGAGCTTTTTTCACTTCTAAATCCCACTTGGATGACCCAAGATTAGATATTGAGGGTTCTTTTGCAGAGCCAATATATTTTTGAATAAGATCTAGGTTTTCTACAGAAACAAAAACACGACCATTGTTCTTATATACCAGCTCTAACATCTCTATTTGCCCTGAGGGTGTTTGTTTCATTGTTAACCCAAAATATTTACCAACACCAAATCTTTTATGTACTAAAACGTCACCATGAGATAAACTTGAAACACCCTTCCTGTCAATTGGGGATATGTTTTTGTTTTCTGGGGGATTCCACTTTTCAACCAACAAACGTTCTTTAGTTACGTCGATTAGAGAGACAAAAGAGATATCAAGTAAAGAAGAATAAAAGCTCCGACCAGCTTTTAAGAATGATACATTGTGAACATTAGGAAGTGGTAAATCAAAATTATATTGTTCGGACGATCCCATTAAATAAAAATCACGATCCCCGCTAATCTCGATATTCTTTTTAAGTTCAGACAAGCGACCACTTTTGGTCGACGAACTAAAATAAAAACGAGAGCCCCCAAAATCAATGTTTTTACCAGAACCATCTCTCTTCTCAAAACTATAAAGACCATCTTTTTTATTTGCGAGAAAAAGAAAACCAGATGAAAAAAAACCCATAAGGTCAATATTATTAATAACTTGACTACCAACGGTGGTTGATTTAATTGTGGTTTTTTCCATTTGGTTTGTTGAAATTTGTGTTGTCGGATCAAAAAAAGAAATGCGATCAATATCAGAAAAACTAAACGAACACCGAACTGGAAACACAAAATAAGGGGGATAAAAATCTAATATATCACCTCTTTTGCTATATGTCTTTGGATCAAAAACCGTATCTGTTCTTGAATACCCAAAAGACTTTAGTGTGTTAATTACATCTTCAATATCTATTTGTTTATTAAGACTTAGCTCCAAAGAAGAAATTAAGTTTGTGTTTTTCGCTGGGAAAAAACGATCTTCCAACGCCTCAGTGGATGTTATTATAATTGGGTTTTTCGTCCCTTTATCAGAAAGTAAAACTTCATCCCTAAAACGATCTCTATTTGTAACAAAACCCGGCACTCTCGCAATGTTTTTCTTACATGGAAAAAAATAGAAACCTCGTTGTTCAAGAGAAAATGCTTTTTCATAGAAGGTATACGCACGATGGTCTTCTTTAAAGCACAACACAACCTCACCGGTTAAACTTTCTTGTAAGGATAAACAAAGGAAGAAAAGAGCGTCTTGTGTTAAGTTGTTTATTTTATCTCCATCTTTAGCGGGCAAGGTTATTTTATTGAAAAAACCAGATGTTTTAAAAAAACTTGTTTCACGTGAAACAGACAACATTATTTCCTTGCAATATGTACAAGCAAAACAGATATATCTGAAGGGGTTATTCCCGCTATTCTAGATGCCTGGCCAAGAGTCTCGGGCCTCACTAAAGAAAATTTTTCTTTTCCTTCATTAGACAGGCCGTTAATTGAAAAATAATTAATGTCCTTAGATATAACCATTTTCTCATTTGAACTGATTTTTTTTATCTCTTTTAAATGCCTTGCGATGTAGCCCTCATATTTAATATGAGATTCCACATCAAAAAACACCTCATCAGCACTCCATTGAGAAAGTTCTTTTAAGTTAATATGCGAAAACTTAGAGTAAGGTGTGTCGTAAATAGAAAACTCTGGACGCTTAATAAGTTCCACTAATGGCGTTTTCTGGTTAATGTTTGTTTTGTTTTCCAATATTTCGCTAGGTGAAACAGAGGTTTTAACTGCAGATAAAATAGATTTTCTGAGCGCTAATCTTTTTAAGATGTGTTCCTCTCTTTCCGCAGGTAAAGTTCTAATCTCTTTAGCCTTATCAAAAAGTCTTAGCTCTGTGTTTGAGTACCTAAGCAACAGTCTGTATTCAGCTCTTGAAGTAAACATCCTATATGGCTCTAAAGTATCTTTTGTGATTAAATCATCTATCATAACACCTATATAGCTATCATCCCTTTTAAGAACTAAGGGCTCCAGGTCTAAAATAAAAGCACAGGTGTTGATTCCAGCTACAAGGCCTTGTGCGGCGGCCTCTTCATACCCCGAGGTGCCATTTATCTGTCCAGCGAAAAAAAGACCAGAAACATCTTTTGACTCAAGAGTTGACTTTAGCTGCGACGGCGGGAAAAAGTCATACTCTATGGCATACCCTGGTCTTAAAAACTCTACGTTTTTTAATGCAGGAACAGATCTCAAGGCAGCAAGTTGAGTCTCCTCAGGAAGACTGGTTGAAAACCCATTTACATAAATCTGATCAGAATTGTTCCACTCAGGTTCTAAAAACAAGTGATGAGAGCTGTGGTGAGCAAACCTAAAAACCTTATCTTCAATTGATGGGCAATACCTAGGGCCGACTGCATTAATATCTCCTGAAAACATTGGTGAACAATTAGCGTTTTCTTTAATAACGTCATGACAGGCACTGTTTGTTCTTATAGAATGACAAGGGGTGTTTTGTGGGTTAAAGGACAAGGACGAAAGAGAAAAAGGAACAGGGTTTTGGTCTCCGTGCTCTTCTTTGGTTTTCGACCAGTTTATGGTTTTTTTATCTAAACGTGGTGGGGGTCCTGTTTTTAATCTTGAAGAACGGAAACCCAATGAAGTAAGGTGTGAGGTAAGCCCTTCAGCGGGTATCTCACCAAGCCTTCCTGCAGATGCTTTCCGGTCACCGATGTGAATGACACCAGAAAGAAAAGTACCGCAAGTTAAAATACAAGCCCCACAAGAAACGCGCTCACCGCTCCTTAGAACCACCCCAGTGATGCGATTGTTGTTGGTTTTAAGGCTAACGACCTCACCAGCGAGGATGTAAGTTGATGACTGTTTAACCTTTTCAACAGCGATTCTTTCATACAACCGTTTGTCAACTTGAGCCCTGGGAGACCAAACACTCCTTCCTTTAGATCGGTTTAAAACCTTAAACTGAATACCCGCTTGGTCAGCTATAAAGCCCATGGAGCCACCCAACACATCGATCTCTCTAACAAGCTGTCCTTTTGCAAGCCCCCCAACCGCAGGATTACAAGACATCCTTCCGAGAGCCAAAGGGTCCATTGTGATGATGCAGGTTCTCAAACCCTTGAGTGAGCAGATCAAAGCAGCTTCAACTCCCGCATGACCACCGCCAACAATAAGAACATCAAAATTGGTTCTGGGTTTCACGTGAAACTTTTATTTCCCAACACAAAAGTTTTTAAACAGATTGTTTAATATCTCATCAGTGTTTGATATACCAAGAACTTGATCTAATTGGTTAAGTGCACACCTAACTTCAAAGGAAATCAGCTCGTACTCAGGTGCTTTTGTTTTTGCAAGAGTAATTGCTTCTTGTAGATGTTTGTTTGACTCTAAAAGAGCCAGACTCTGTCTTTTGCTAATAAGCGCAACGTCTGAATCTTTCCTTTCGGACTTAATTAAGGTGGAATATATAAGCTTTTTCAACCCCCCAATCCCTATCCCGGTTTTGGCTGACACATACACACGGTTGTCTGTAGAGCAAAATTTATTTTGGTTTTTTTCCAAATCAATTTTGTTAAAAACGGCAATTTCATGACTCCCAAGTTCAATTTTATCATTGACTTGTAACACCACAAGGTTTAGCCAGGAAATTTTTTTCTCTTTAGCGGCTCGACGTATACCTTCGCTTTCTATTTCTTTATCTGTTTTTCTAACACCCGCGGTGTCGATGAGCCTAACATGGAGGCTGTCTAAATACAATGTTCCTTCTATCGTGTCTCGTGTTGTTCCAGGTTTTGCGCTGGTTATAGCGCGTTCTTTTCCCAAGAGGGCATTCAGCAAAGTTGACTTTCCAACATTAGGTTTTCCAACAATCGCCACACGAGGCTCATTAAAAAAAGGCTCAACCTTTTCATACGTTTCTAAAATATTTTTTATTTTAACCGATATGTAAGTAATTGATTTTATTAAAAAAAACTTATCTTTGTCTAATATTTCATCCTCCGATACATCAAGCGTGTGCTCCATTGTAGAGAGGACGCTTATCGTTCTGTTTCTTAGGCTGTTTAGTGCCGTTGAGACTTCTCCAGATATTGCCCTGGCGCTCATCTCTGCGGAGCTTCTGGATTTAGATTGAATCAAAGTCGTTACCGCCTCTGCCTGGACAAGGTCCATCTTTCCATTTAAAAAAGCTCTTTTGGTGAACTCTCCAGGCTCGGCAAGCCTTAATCCGCAATTGACTAAAGCCTCCGATACGCTATTTATTATAACCTGATTTCCATGACAATTAATTTCCACGACATCCTCCCCAGTATATGATCGCGGCCCTTTATAAAATACTATCAACGCAGAGTCTATTATTCTGTTCTCCAAATTATATATATTAACGGTTTGAGGACGCCTTGGTTTGAAATAATTTTTTTGCTTTCTTGTGATGGTAGAAATTGCCGCTACCGAACGAACCCCAGATATTCTTATGATTGCTATGGCTCCCGACCCTGGAGGGGTTGCTTGTGCAAAGATTGAATCCTCGCTAATCATTTGGTCAGGTCAGGACTTACTCAATGTTACTGTAGGGGCCTTTTTTGTAATCGCTTGTTGAAGTATCGTTAAGATATTAAACAGCGTATAGTATAGGTTTAATCCGGAAGGGAAAGAATTAAACAGTAAAAAGAAAAAACCAGTCATAAAATACATCATCATCTTTTGCTGAGGCTGTTGTGCCGAGGCTGGGGACATCATTTTCTGCTGCAAGAACATGGAAATAACCATAATCACGGGCAGGACAGCGACCTGAGACCCATATATTGGTATGGTGAAAGGAAGGTAAAATATTGTGTCGGGCGCAGATAGGTCCTTTATCCAAAAAACAAACGGCTCGGCTCTTAACTCTATGGTTGATCGGAAAACCTGAAAAAGCGCTAGTAAAAGAGGCATCTGTAATAGCATAGGGAGGCAACCACCAAGGGGGTTCACGCCTCGTTCTTTGTATAGTTTCATTGTTGCTTCATTTACTTTTTGGGGGTTGTTTTTATATTTTTCTTTTATGGAAGTAAGCTCAGGAGCAAGCTCTTGCATGGCTGCCGTCGACTCGTAACTTTTTTTAGTCAGCGGATAAACCAAAACCTTAACCATTACAGAAAACAATATTAAAACAATTCCGTAATTAGGTAC
>MDTB01222061.1_pt1 | contig 23295 bp, 23 predicted proteins | sample 811161 | NCBI WGS metagenome assembly MDTB01 (sample SAMN05326650, study PRJNA326480) | marine metagenome | isolation source: seawater | place: Mediterranean Sea | collected 2009
CTCATACTCCAGGATTAAATGTTGTCTATCCTGCATTTCCATACGATGCTAAAGGATTGTTAATATCATCCATTGAAGATCCTAATCCTGTTATGTTTTTTGAACATAAAGCACTTTATAGAACATCTACTCAGGATGTCCCAGTGGATTATTACAATATTCCTCTTGGAAAAGCTAATTTTATTAAAAGAGGAGATAGTTTAAGTATTATTACATTCGGCATGGGTGTTCACTGGGCTTTGGATTATTTAAGCCGAAATGATTTTTCTGTTGATTTATTGGATCTAAGAACTTTAGTTCCTTTGGATTTGGAATCAATTAAGGAAACAGTTATGAAAACGGGTAAAGTTTTAATTCTTCAAGAAGATAATAATAGGGGAGGTTTTGGTTCTGACATATCCTCATATATTTCAGAAAATTTATTTGAATATTTAGATGCACCTATTATTAAAGTTTCTAGTTTAGATACTCCAATACCTTTTACTGACTCTTTAGAAAAAAATTATTTAGCAAATTCAAGGCTTTCTGATGCTTTTAAGAGTTTAATTGATTATTAGTCCTTTTGTTTCCTTTATATAACATAAATAGATTCCAAAAAGATATCAATTGAATATATAGAATCTCAGACACACCTCCTTTAGGAAAAGGAATTAAAAAAAGTATCGACAATAACATTAAACTGCCTATGCAAACTGAAAAAAATCCATTTCTTACTTGAGAAAAACTTCTAAGAAGTCCAAAGCAAAAAACAAAGAAATTGTATGATAGAAAAAATAAAATAGCCGGCAATTTATGCCATAATCCTTCATTCATTGGAATTGTTGCAACCATGATTAAACATATGAATGAAAATAATACAATACTTTTTAAAATAATCTTTTGTTTAAAATTTTTAAAAAATTGATTAACTCTTGTAACCCCCCCCCACAATAAGCCTATTGCGACTATGATTAATAAAGTTGTCCAAACTAAAGATGTTTTATCAATAATTCCAAAATATGATAAAGGTTTTTCTCTAGGGTCAAAAAAATCTGCATTATTAATTATTCCATCACCATTCCAGTCTATAAAAGAGATGTATATAACTAAAGGCGAAAGAATTCCAATTAGTATGGATAGGCCAATGTAGATTTTTCTTACAAGTTTTACTCTTTGTAACATAGTTTTTTCAATATTATGTATAATTTCATAAATCATATTATATTTAGTACAATAATTATACCAAAGAAGATTTATTTAAAATTTATAATTAATAAAAAGGGTATGGTATCTGATGTTGAAGTTTTAAGAGGTGAAGATAAATATTTAAGAGAAGAGGTTATAAGGTTGGTTAAAACCCTTCCAAGATTGAAACCCGCTAAATTAAATAATGGAAAAGTAGTTTCTGTGTATTACACTATACCCATAAATTTTCAACTAAACTAATTGTAGTTTTAGATTTTTTTAAAAGTAATCTTTAGAATATCTTTCTCTAATTTTATAGCAGATTCTTTAATTTTTTCTGCTTTTTTTAAGAACTCATTTACTAGTTTTTTGTCAGTAAGATCTTTACAATTAATTTTCACATTTAAATATCCACCAACAACTGCTGATCTAGCGCATAATGCACCAACACCAGCATCACTTACAGAGTTCGGATTTCCATTTTCTGCCATTTCCTTTATCACATCCATGGATTCTAATGAAGTCTTCATTATTTCTAAAGGAACCTCAATTGCATGTATAGTGGCTTTTAAAATAGCTTTTTCTTTTATTTTTCTTTCTTTTGTATCATTATCAGGAAGTCTAAATGCCTGCATTATTTGATTAAATGACTCTGTGTCTTTATCTACAAGGTCTAATAATTTTTTTATATGTTTTTGTCCTTTTTCTGCAATATTTGAGAATTCTTCCCATCTGTCATCCCATCCTCTTTTGTGACTAGATAAATTAGCAACCATAGTCCCAAGAGATATGCCTAAACTACCTAAATATGCAGAAACAGAACCTCCTCCAGGAGCAGGGGATTCAGAAGCAGTTTTTTGAGCAAAATCTACTAAACTAAGCTTACACAAGTCTGCATTATCATTATTGATGTTATATTCTATAATTTTCTCATTAGGATTAAAATCTTCTAATTCATCTAACCCCATTGTTTTAATAGCAATTTTGATGATTTCGGAGTCCTCAATACCTACTGACCTGTTTTGTTTTTTTAAAAAATATTTCCCTGCATCAAGCATTGATTTTAAGGGAATTAATCCAACTAATTCAGATCCAGTAACTCTTAACCCTCTTTCTTGAGCTTTTTTACATACTTCATCAAATACAATATGAATAGGTGTTTCTTTTATATTTGTTAAATTCATGGAAATTTGAGCTATTCCATATTCCTCAATAAACCAACCAATAGCTTTTACATGTTTTAGTGATCCTGGTTTCCATATAGTATTTCCTTGTTTATCTTTTAGAATTTTTCCAGTTAATGTGCCTCCTTCTCTCGCAATCCTTCCTTTTTCTCTAATGTCAAAAGCAATAGCATTTGCTCTTCTAGTTGATGTGGTATTTAAATTAATGTTGTAAGCAATTAAGAAGTCTCTAGCTCCAATTGCAGTAGCGCCTGTTTTTTGTGCAATTTTAAAAGAAGTTGACCCAAAATCTGGCTTCCATTCTTTTTGCTTTAATTTCTCTTCTAAAGCTTCATATTCACCTGATCTAATGTTAGCAAGATTCTTTCGTTCAGGTTTTGTTGCAGCATCTTCATATAGATAAACAGGTAAGCCTAATTCATCACCAACCCGTTTTCCAAGTTGTTTAGCATAGATAACAGCTTCTTCCATACTTATACCTGAAATAGGTATGAGTGGGCACACGTCAGTAGCACCCATTCTTGGATGTTCTCCACTTTGCTTACTCATATCAATTAGCTCTGAGGCTTTTTTAATCGATTGAAATGCTGCCTCGATTACTTTTTCTGGCTCACCAATGAAAGTAACTACTGTTCTATTTGTTGCTTTTCCAGGTTCAACACTTAAAATTTTTACTCCTTCAACTAATTTAATTTGATTAGTTATATTATTAATAACTGATTTGTCTCTTCCATTTGAAAAATTAGGAACACATTCAATGATTTTTTTTTCCATGATTAATCTTCTCTAAAAATAGATACGGCACCAGATTTTACTTTGATTTTATTTTGATTAGTAAATTCATTTAAAATAAATTCAAGTCTGTAAAAATAAACTCCTTCTTTGCAATCAGTATTACTTTTTCTTCTTTTTCCGTTCCAAGGTTGATTATATCCTTCTGATTTATACACAGTTCTTCCAATTCTATCATATACTCTTAGTAAGTATTTGGTTGCGCTACAATTAATATTTGTTTCCAATGTTCTTTCTATATCACCTTCTGGAAATAAATCGTTTACACCGTCTTCATCTGGCGTGAATACATTAGGAATAATAAACTCACAATTACATTCATTAATTGTGACAGATACTTCTTCAGATTGTTCTGTGCCGCAAGTATTAGTTACTTCTACATAATAATAATTTTCATCATTTAAATTATACTCTGTTTGTAGAACATTAATTTGTGATGTAGTTATCCCAGTAGAAATTCCATTAAGGAACCATTCATATGTATCTGTAGAGTTTTGTGTGGTTGCATTAAGTGTGACATCTTCATCTGTAACGCACATTGTAATTCTATCATTAGAGTAGTTTTCTATATCTATTTGTGCTACAGGAAAATCTAAGTATGCTATTTGAATTGTATCATAAAATAAACTAGTTCCATCTGTCCCTTCCCATGCAATATAGTCTACATCAGCCCAAACGCTGTTTATATCTACTGTTAGTGTTCCCGTGGTATGAATTAATGGATTGCCTTCTGGAAAAAATGGTAATTCATACCAAAAAATAACATCATAACCCTCAGGGGTATTTAATTCAATAGATTCTTCTCCACACAGTTCGTAAACATCTTCAAAAGGATACTCATCAACAATTTGAGCAGATAAAATTGAAGATATTAAAACAAAAATAAAAAGAGAATTTTTTTTCATAATGCAGTTAAAACGTGTTAAAGATACAAAGTTTAATTATTTTGTATCGCAATCATAGTATAATTTTCCTTGTATTATTACCTTTTTTATTAAAGATTTTCCAAAAGAATAAGGAATGAATGCGTTAGATGGAATTTTTTCTGTTATAATTAGGTTGGCTATTTTACCTTTTTCAATACTACCGAGTTCATTTTGAACTTCCATTGCATGTGCGCCATTTATTGTTAACGCATTTATTGCTTCTTCTGGAGTCATTTTTAATTTAATGCAAGCAAGAGACAAAATAAATTCTATATTTCCAGATGGAGACGATCCTGGGTTGTAATCACTAGCTAATGTAATTGGAAGTCCAGAGTCAATCATTTTTCTTGCAGGAGGATAAACTAAACCAAGAAAAAAAGCAGTACTTGGTAATAAGGTAGGGATAGTTTTCGATCCTTTTAAACATTTTATTTCTTCACTTGAGGTAAATTCTAAATGGTCTACTGAAATAGCTCCCATTTTTACTCCAACTTGTATGCCGCCTGAAAAATCTAATTCATTAGCATGAATTTTTCCTTTTAGGCCATGATTTAAACCTGCTTGTAATATTTTTTCAGTTTGTTCAGCTGTAAAAAAACCTTTGTCGCAAAACACATCTATATAGTCTGCTAATTTTTCTTTAGCAATTACAGGTATCATTTCATTTATTATTTTTTCTACGTATTGATCTGGGTTTGCTTTATAATTTTTTGGTATGGCATGAGCTCCTAGAAAGGTAGATTTTACTGTAATAGGACTTGTCTCTTTGATTTTTTTTATAACTCTCAACATTTTTATTTCTTGTTCAGTATCAAGTCCATATCCACTTTTAATTTCAATTGCTCCTGTTCCCCCGTTTATAACTTCATCTATTCTTTTCATAGATTGGTTATATAAATCTTCTTCAGATGTTTCTTTTAACATTAACGAGGAGTTTAATATACCTCCTCCTTTTTTTGCTATTTCCTCATAGGAAAGTCCATTTATTTTATCCACAAATTCTTGCTCTCTACTTCCGGCATATACAATATGAGAATGGCTGTCACACCATGATGGAAGTATAGTTCCGCTTTCTGCGTCTATTATATTAAATTCATTCCAATTGTCAATTCCTTCCCAATTATCCATATTTCCAAAATCTAAAATTCTATTGTCTTTTATTTTTAACCAAGCATTTTTTATGAGAGGTAATTCTTTCATTTCATGGCCTTTTTTTAACTCTGAATTGGAGCTAACTGTTATCAATGATCCTATGTTTTTAATTAATGTTTTTTTCATGTTTTGAAATATATTACAAGATAAAAAATACAATTGATATATTTGTTTATCTTATGTCTAATACTTTTGGTTCAATATTACGGTTAACTACTTTTGGGGAATCACATGGTGTCTCTATTGGAGGGGTAATTGATGGTTTTCCTGCAGGCTTTAAAATTGATGTTAGTGATGTTCAAAAAAAAATTAATTTTAGAAGGCCAGGTTTTTCCAATATTTCTACTGAACGAAAAGAGGAGGATAGTGTTGAATTCACATCTGGTTTAGTAGATGGCTTAACAACAGGTGCTCCAATTGCATTCATAATTAAGAATAACAATCATAATCACAAAGATTACTCTAATTTAAAAAATATTTTTAGGCCCTCTCACGCTGATTTCACCTATCAGAAGAAATATGGAATAAGAGATGTTTTAGGTGGGGGGAGATCCTCTGCTAGAGAGACAGCATGTAGAGTTGTGGCTGGAGAGATTGCATCACAATTTCTAAAAACCAAAGCTATTTATATATATTCTTTTGTGTCTACTGTTAATTCTTTGAGCTTAGAGAAAAGTTATAACGAATTAGATTTATCAAAAATTTATGATAATGATATGCGTTGTCCAGATTTTGATTTAGCTAAAAAAATGAAAGATTTTATTTTAAACACAAAAGAAGAAGGGGATAGTTTAGGTGGTTGTGTAAGCACTGTTGTGAAAGGAGTTTCTGCTGGTTTAGGAGAGCCTTTGTATAATAAATTAAACGCACGTTTATCTTTTTCTATTATGAGTATAAATGCCGTAAAAGGAATTGAATTTGGTTTAGGTTTTGATTCTTGTAAATTAAAAGGATCTGAGTATAATGATATCTTTGTTAAAAAAGGTGATAAAATTGAAACAAATTCAAATAACTCTGGAGGAATACAGGGTGGAATTAGTAATGGTCAAGATGTTTTTTTTAAAGTTGCATTTAAACCCACTTCAAGTATAAAAAGAAAACAAAAAACTATAAATAATAAAGGAGAAGAGGTGTTTTTCCTCAATTCAGGTAGACATGACCCTTGTGTTTTACCTCGTGCGGTTCCAGTAGTTGAGGCAATGACGGCACTTTGTTTAATGGATATGTATTTATTAAATTTTTCATCTAAAATTGATAACTTATAAAAAAATAAATTTAAAATATGGCTTTACATTGGAAAATATTAATTGCTATGATTGTTGGGGTTGTATGGGCTCTTATATCTGAAAATTCACTTTTTTTAAATTCTTTTAATACTAATTGGCTTGCTCCTTTTGGTGATATTTTCATGCGGTTATTAAAGCTTATAGCGGTTCCTCTTGTTCTTTTTTCCATTATAAAAGGAGTTTCTAATTTATCAAGTGTTTCAGAGTTAGGAAGAATGGGTTCAAAGACAATTCTTTTGTATTTAACCACCACATGTTTTTCTGTTTTGATAGGTCTTTTTTTAGTTAATCAAATTGGTCCTGGAAAAGGATTTGATATTGTTGATTTTAAAGAAAATAATAAAGTAAGTGTCATTCAAGAGCAAGTTAAGGTAAGTTCTGATGAAAGTCCATTACAGTTTATAGTAAACGTGGTTCCAGATAATATTTTTTATGCTCTTGGAGACAATAAAGCTATGCTTCAGATTATATTTTTTGCTATATTTTTTGGTTCTGTGTTAATTCTTATAGATAAAAGAAAAAAAGATCAATTAGATTTTTTAATAGACTCTTTAAATGATGTTTTTTTAAAAATGGTAGATATTGTTATTTACTATTCCCCTTTTTTTATTTTTTGTTTATTAGCTGGAACCTTATCTAAACTTTCTTCTGGTAATGATGGTGGTTTAATGCAGATTATTATGGGTTTAGGTTTATATACTCTTGTTGTTTTAATAGGCTTATTAATTATGATGCTAGTTATTTATCCATTATTAATGAGGTTTTTTGTTCGTAATTTTTCTTATCATAATTTTTTTAAATCTATTGCTCCGGCTCAAATATTAGCATTTTCTACTTCTTCTAGTGCAGCAACTTTGCCAGTAACTATGGATTGTGTGAACAGCAATTTAAAAGTGCCAAATAAAGTTTCTAGCTTTGTTCTTCCTATAGGGGCGACAGTTAATATGGATGGAACTAGTCTTTATCAATGTGTTGCGGTTGTTTTTTTAGCTCAAATGTTAGGTATAGACTTAACACTTACAGATCAGTTATTAATTGCTATGACTGCAGTTTTAGCTTCTATAGGGTCAGCTGCAGTACCAAGTGCTGGATTATTTATGTTAGTTGTTGTTCTTGGTGTTACAGAAATTGACCCCATTTATATAGCGGTTATACTCCCTGTAGACAGAATACTAGATATGTGTAGAACGGTCATTAATGTAACTGGTGATGCTTCGGTGTGTTCAATTGTAAATTCTTGGGTAGATAAAAAATAATTTATCTTTTCTTTTGTTTAATTCTAGCGCTTTTTCCAAATCTTTCCCTCATATAAAATATTCGTGCTCTTCTAACTTTTCCTTCTTTTTCAATATTAATTTTTTCTATTACAGGTGAGTTTGTTGGGAATACTCTTTCTACACCAATTCCATTTGAGACCTTTCTGATAGTAAATGTTTCGGTGTTTTTTTCTCCTTTTCTTTGAAGCACAACCCCTTTAAAAAACTGAGTTCTTTCTTTTTTACCCTCTTTTACCTTGTAGTAGACAGTTATTTCATCACCTGCTTTAAAATTAGGGTGTTGTTTTTTTTCAATTAATTCGTTATTTATTTCTTGTATTAAGCTCATTTTTCTAGGTGTTGTGCGGGCAAAAGTACAAATAAGTTTTATAAAACAAAAAAAAGATATTTAAGATTTTTCTTTTTTCTCTCTATTTTCAGTTAAAATCATTGATTTTTGTTCTCTCCAGGTGTTAATTTCCTTCTCGTTTCCAGATAATAATACTTCTGGAACTTTATTCCCCTCCCAGTTAGCAGGTCTTGTATAAACAGGTGGGGCTAATAAATTATCTTGAAATGAATCAAACAGGGCAGATGTTTCATTGTTCATAACGCCCGGAATTAATCTTATTATAGAATCACAAAGTATTGCTGCGGGGAGTTCGCCTCCTGAAACAACGTATTCGCCTATAGATATTTCTAAATCCACAAATAGATCTCTTATCCTTTGGTCGATTCCTTTATATCTTCCGCAAATAATAATAATATTTTTTAATTGTGATAATTTATTTGATGTTTTTTGATTTAATTGTTTGCCGTCAGGACTCATGAATATCACTTTATCGTATTTTCTTCCTTCTTTGAGTGTTCTTATGCATTTTGCTAAAGGTTCTGGTTTTAAAACCATTCCTGCGCCACCGCCAAATGAGTAGTCATCAATTTTATTTTGTTTGTGATTTGAATAATTTCTTAAGTCGTGTATGTGAATACTTACAATGCCCGCTTTGATTCCTCTATGTAAAATTGATGTATCAAAGATGCTGTTAAAGATTGAAGGTAATGCGGTTATTATATCAATTCTCATAATTATTATTTTTTTCAAATTTAAAAAAACTTTTTCAATAAATTTTATTTAAAAATCACTATTGACAAAATGTCATGTTTTAATTATAAGTCTTTAATTTCCATAATTATAAGTATATTTATATAAATAAAAAATTTAAATTAAAATAAAACTATATTGAAGTTTTATTTATATAGTTTTAACAGTAAAATTTATGATATTTTTGTAGTTTTAATGATAATAATTTTTTCAAATTATGAGATTTTTTTTCTTTTTTTTTCTTTTTGTTTTTGGGATTATTAACTCACAATCATATATTTCATTTGATACTTTTTTTTCAAAAAGTGAAAAACAAATTGCAAATACTGCAACCAAAATCTCTTATTTAAAAAATACAGAAAAAGAAGTTTTTTATTATTTAAATTTAGTTAGAATAAACCCTAGATTGTTTGCTCAAACTTTTTTAATTGAAAATAAAGATAAAATAGATTGTTCAAGAGAATATAAATCTCTTTATAGAAAATTGATGAATATGAGTCCCTTAAAACCAATATATTTTGACAATGAATTTTATTTACATGCAAAATGTCATGCCATTGAATCTGGAAAGCTAGATTATATTGGTCATAATAGGAAAAAGGGTAGTGGTTGTGATCCTATTATTTCTAACTATTCTTGGGGAGAGTGTTGTTATTATGGCGAAAATGATCCTTTATCAATAGTATTAGATCTACTTGTAGATTGTAATTATTCTGATTTAGGACATAGAAAAATAATGTTATCAGATAAATTTAATTATATGGGTGTTTATATTGCACCTCATAAATCTTATAAATATAATGCAGTTTTAGATTTTAGAGGTGAATAACTTCATCGTATGCATCAGCAACAGCTTCCATAATAGCTTCGCTCATTGTGGGATGAGGATGAATAGCTTTTAAAATTTCATTACCTGTAGTTTCTAATTTCCTTGCTACAATAATTTCAGCTATCATTTCTGTAACATTATATCCAATCATATGACATCCTAGTAATTCCCCATATTTTGCATCAAAAATAACTTTAACAAAACCATTTTTATGCCCAGCAGCAGAGGCCTTACCAGAAGCGGAGAATGGAAATTTTCCTATTTTTAAATCATATCCTGCATTTTTTGCTTTTTCTTCAGTATAACCTACTGAAGCTATTTCAGGGGAACAATACGTGCAATTAGGTATATTATTATAATCAATTATTTCTGGATTATGACCAGCTATTTTTTCAATACATAAAATACCTTCTGCTGAAGCAACATGAGCTAAAGCTTGATTGGGTAATACATCCCCTATTGCGTAATAACCGTCAATATTAGTTTTATAAAAATCATTTACCAAAATTTTTCCTTTTTCAGTGTTTATTCCTACTTCCTCTAAACCTATACCTTTAATATTTGCCTCAATTCCAACAGCGGATAAAACAATATCAGTTTCAATAATTTCTATTCCTTTTGTAGTTTTTATATTTACTTTACAAGTCTCACCATCACTATCAACTTTTTCTACATTTGAGTTTGTTAATACATTAATACCATATTTTTTAAAAGATCTTTTTAATTCTTTAGATATATCAATGTCTTCTAATGGCACAATATTTTCCATATATTCTACAACTGTGACATCAACACCCATTGATTTATAGAAATATGCAAATTCAACTCCTATTGCCCCTGAGCCAACGATAACCATTTTTTTTGGCATTTTTTTTAATGTCATCGCTTCTCTATATCCAATAATTTTTTTACCATCTTGTTTTAAATTTGGTAATTCTCTTGATTTACCTCCTGTAGCTATTATAATATGTTTTCCCGAAATTTCTTTCTTTTCTGTCCCATTTATTATATCAACCTTTCCATTTTTTTTAATTTTACCAAATCCCTTTATTACTGTAATTTTATTTTTTTTCATTAAAAATTCTACTCCTTTGCTCATCCCACTTGCTACGTTTCTACTTCTATCTATAATAGATTTAAAGTTTGCTGTAGCTTTTTTCACTTCAATGCCATAGTCTTTTGCATGATTTATATAATCAAAAACTTGAGCGCTTTTTAGAAGAGCTTTAGTGGGGATACATCCCCAGTTTAAACATACACCGCCAAGACTTTCTTTTTCTACAATAGCAGTATTGAAACCTAATTGTGAAGCTCTAATAGCAGTAACGTATCCTCCAGGTCCACTACCAATAATAATAATATCGAAATTCATTTTTTTTTCCCAAATATAATTATTTACAAATTGCTATCACTGAAATTTCTAAATTAACATTTTTTGGTAATCTACTTACCTCAATTGTTTCTCTAGCAGGAAAAGGTTTAGAAAAATATTGACTATAAATTTCATTAACTTTATCAAATAAACTTATATCTGATAAAAAAATACTGCATTTAACAATATCGCTAAATGTGCAATTACATTCTTTTAAAATATTATTTATATTTTTCATCACCATTTTTGTTTCATCTGTTATGTTGTTTCTAATAACTTTATTTGTTTTTGGGTTAATAGCAATTTGTCCAGAAATAAAAATTAAGTTATCGTACTTAATACATTGACTGTACGGACCTATTGGTTTTGGAGCATTATTTGAGTATATTTCTTTTTTCATTTTTTCATGAACTTATTAATTATAGATGTTTTTGATTCTTTTACTTATAATTTAATGCATATATGTGAGAAATATGTAAAAAATGTAGAAGTAATTAGAGTAAATAAAATAAATATTGATTTAATAGAAAAATTTGAAAAAATAATTATTTCTCCGGGACCAGGTGTTCCCTCAGATTATCCTCTTTTATTTGAAGTTCTTAAAAGTTATTTTAACCAAAAGGATATTTTAGGTATTTGTTTAGGTTGTCAAACAATTGCTAATTTTTTAGGTTTGAAGTTAGTAAATTTAAAGAATGTGATACATGGTAAAAAAACCATGATCACTCACTTTAGTAACGATGAATTTCTTTATAAAAATATACCAGAAGATTTTAATGTTGGAAGATATCATTCATGGGTTATAAGAAAAGAAAAGACCCAAGAACTAATAATAACTTCAATGGATAAAAATAATCATATCATGTCTTTTAAACATAGTAAATATAGTTTGAGGGGGATACAGTATCATCCTGAATCTATTTTAACTCAATATGGAGAGGAAATAATTAAAAATTGGATAAGTAGTTAGAATCAAAAATATTTTTTTTCTTTTCAATTTTTAAATCTTGTAAAATATCAGATTTTACTCTTATAACGAAATTATAACTCTTCCTGTTTCCAAATGGCACCCAATTGAACATCATTTCCCAACAATGTAAGTCTCTATATAAGTCTATAGAAGTAAAAGTAAAGTCTTTATTTCTCAAATCATATCCAGACCTAAATTTAATATTCCATTTTTTTGTTAAAATAATTTCTCCATCAAAATTTAAAGATTGAATTATTTCACTTTGAGTTGAAGGTTTTCTATAGTTTATGTTATAATATAAATTAATATTCCAAGGAACATGAAAATCATTTTCATTTGTATTTTCTTTATTAGCAAATCTCATATTAAAATTAAAATTGCTGTATGTGATTCTTCCCAATTTTCCGTCTTCAATTAAAAATTCATTTATTTTAGCACCATTTTCATTTATTTTATATGGATCAATTGTTGAGCTCATTTGAAAATCGAAATTTTTTGAAATTTTATTTCTCAGAGTAAAATAAATAGGACTTAAGTTTATAGAGTCAGCGGCAATATTATAGTTACCTGTAATTGCAAAATCTTCAATAATTTTGATTTTTTTGTTTTCTTTTTCTTTTAATTTCACTTCAAGATTATTTCTCAGTGAAAAAGAAATATTTCCATATTTTCCAATTTTTGGAATTCCATAGATAGATCCATTAAAATATGAGTAAGTATTTTCTGATCCAATAGAATCGTTTTGAACAGTAGAATAAATATTCCATTTTTCATTTGAAAAATCAGGATGATAACTAAAAGATAAAGAAGGAGTTATTACATGTCTAAAAGTACTTTTTTTAAAGTCTACTATTCCATATATTTTTGTACTAGTATTTATAGATAAATTAAAATCTCTAACTTGATAAAAACCAGATGTAGTATCTAAAACAATCTCATTAGTGTTACTATTCCATTCTTGTGTTCTTTTTTTAAAGTACCATCTTTCAATATAATTAAATGAAGGTGATATATTTAAGTGATTTAGTATGCTGAATGATGTAGATAGGGGAATAGTATGCTTTATTCCTGATCTAATGTTTTTATTTACTTTATTAAATAATAAACTATCAGGTCTACTTAAAAGTGTTCTAGAGTTAAAACTATAACTCAAGCCAAGGTTTGTGAAAATTGCTGGTTTTTTAGAATCTTTAATTATTTTTAATCGTCCTGTAGTAAAGTTGATTTCAGGTATTGTTAAATCAACTTGCTTAGTTAGTGTATTTTGAGAATGTCTCATGTTTAAAGACAAATTATAAGGTTTTTCTTCCCATTTTTTATTCCAACTAATATTTGAGGATAGACTATTTTGAAGATAGTCTGTGGAGTATAAATTATTTTGAGAATAACTACTTGAAGCAATGTTTACAGCTGCTGAAAATCTGGAATTTGGCCTTAATTTCGGATCTTCTTCATGTCTCCATTTAATACTAAAATCATTATTTAAACTAAAATCATTTCTGAATTTTTCTCCGATTTTTGTTTTTGAAAAATTTATATTGATACTTCCTTGATAATTATATCTTTTTTTATAATTAGAATTAATACCAAGTCTATAACTTCCTCTGGTAAAAAGATCACTTGTTAGTTTTAAGTCTATATAATCATTAATTCCAAAATAATATCCTAAGTCCTTTAAATTATATCCTAGTGCAACAGAATTTCCATAGCTTGGTAGTAATAATCCAGAGCTTCTCTTATTTGATATTGGGAAAACCGCAAATGGTAAAATAATTGGTGTAGGAATATCCTCAATAATTAGATTTGCGGGTCCAGAAATAAATTTTTCTCCCTCAATAAATTTTACTTTATTAGCTTTTATATAAAAATGCGGTTCTTCGTGGTTACAAGTTGTATACAATCCCTTAGAAAGATATTGTGTTTTATTTTTTTCTTTTTTAACAATTTCTCCATGTAAAAAACTTTCTCCCTCCTTTGTTAATAGCTTTGTAATTAGACCTTTTTCAGTTTTAAAATTATATTTTATGGTTTTTGATTTATACTCTTTTCCATTTTCAAAAAAAATTGGATTTTGTGTTAAAACTAGGCTAGAATCAAGTTTTCCTTCAGCAAATAAAGTATTATCATTTAAATTTATAGTTATATAATATGCTTGAAGTTTTATGGATTTATAATTAACTTTAGCTTCATTGTAAAGCATGATAATATTCTTTTCTAAGTCATAGACTATTGAGTCACTTGCAAAATATTCTATTTGATCGTCAAGGCTTTTATCTTTAATTGAATCATTTTGGGATACGTAATTATTTTTACTAAAACAATAATTATGAAGAATTATACAGAAGAATGTTAGTAATATTTTTAAATATTTCAAAATGCTTTCATCTAATTAGTTAACTTCTCTATAATGTTATAAAAATAAAACAATATTCTTTGAAACGAACACATTTTATATTTCTTGTATTTTTTCTTATTAATTTTCCTTTTTTGATTCTTTCACAAGAAAGCGCTTTTTTTGGTTTGAATACAATAGTGATTGATCCTGGACATGGTGGTAAGGACCCAGGAAGTCCGGGAACTGGTAGGTATAAAGTATTTGAAAAGGATATAGCTCTTGATATCTCAATCATTTTGGGGGATTATATAAATGATTTTTTTCCTGATATTAATGTATTATACACAAGAACTAAGGATGAATTTATAAAACTTTCAAATAGATCTCAAATTGCTAATATTAATAATGCGGATTTATTTATATCAATTCATTGTGATGCTTTCACTAATGAATCTGCATCAGGTTCCTCAACATATGTAATGGGCCCCCATAAAACTGATAGTAATTTAAAGATAGCAATGAGAGAGAACTCTTCAATTTTAATGGAAGAAAATTTTGAACTAGAATATGGAGGATTTAATCCCAATGAGCCAGAATCTTATATAGCTTTGAATATGTATCAATCTAAATATATCGGGTATGCATTAAATTTTGCTTCAAAAGTTCAAAATCAATTTGGAAAATCATCTAATAGAAAAAACAGAGGAGTAAAACAAGCAGGTTTTTTAGTCCTTAGTAGAACAACTATGCCAAGTGTTTTAATTGAGGTTGGATTTATTACAAATGAACGTGAAGAAGATTATTTGAATTCAGATACAGGAAAGGATGAAGTAGCTAAGTCAATTTTTAATGCATTTAAAGATTATAAAAAAGAAATTGATGATTTATCAAGTGAAAGAATAAATAATTTAGTAAAAAAAGACACTACTCAATTACATTCTGGTCAAAAATATGATGAAATAGAAAATTTTTTATCTGTTCAATTTTTCGCATCAAAAGACTCTATTCAATTTAATAATAATGAATTAAATAAAGATTTAATTTTTTGTATTAAGGAAAATACACTTTTTAAATATTTTTATGGAAAAGCGAATTCTTATTCTGAAATTAAGGTAATACAAAATAAAATGAAAAATTATGGATTTTTTGATAGTTTTATTGTAGGATTTTTTAATAAAAATAAAACAGATTTGAGCAAAGTTTTGTCTATTTTAGAGGAAGAATAAATTTTTTATGTTTAAAAAAGAGTTTTATATAGGAATTATATGTGTTATTACTGGGATAGCTTTATTTTTTGGAATTAAATTTTTATCCGGAGACAATAATCCACTTTATAATAGTAATAAGTTTTATGTTAAATATACTGACATAGATGGCTTAGAGAAATCAAATGATATAACAATTAATGGAGGGGTTATAGGTCAAGTGACAGATTTAACTTTAATTCCATCTAATAATTCTTGGTTAGTTGAAGTAACAATAGATGAGCTAAATGTGTTAAATCAGTTAACTAAACAGTCTATATTTGAAATTCAAGATGATGGATTTTTAGGAACAAAAATAATTCTTTTGAAATTACTACCTGGTGAAAAGATTTTACCGGGAGATACTTTAAATGGGAGTCTAAATGGATTAATGTCACAATTTTCTCAACAATTTGATGGTTTTGACATTCAACAAATTGTCGTTCCTATATTAGATCTTTTAGATAAAATAACAAATCTAACTTCAGATATTGATAGAATTATTCTTAATAACGAAAAAAACGTAAATGAACTTATTTCTAGCTCAGAAAAGATTGTTAAAAACTTTTCTAAAAACTCAGATGAGTTTAACAAACTAATATCTAATTTATCAGATTTTAGTGATGACCTTTCCACATTGTCATTACCAGAATTGTCTATTAATTTAAATAAAGACTTAAAAAAACTTAATTCTATTTTGAATAAAATTGATGATGGTAATGGTTCTATAGGAAAAATGATTAATAATGATGATTTGATTAAAGAAATGGAAAAAACTTTATCTAGTATTAAATCATTAGTTGATGATTTTGAAAAAAATCCAAAAAAATATCTAAAAGAAATTAAACTTTTAAGAAAATAAATAATATTTAAATGGAATATATAATACAGTATAAATTTCAAATTTTATTTTTTTTAATTTTTTCATTTAGCTTATTTATTTTTTACAGAAATTTCAAGAAAATATATAGAAACATTTCTTTAGGAAAGGGTGGTGTTTTATCCAATAATAAAAAAGAGAGATGGAAAAGAGTATTATTTATTGCTTTTGGTCAATCTAAAATGTTTGATAAACCTGTTGTAGCTATTTTACATTTAGTTGTTTATTTAGGCTTTGTCATAATTAATATTGAGCTTATAGAAATTGTAATAGATGGTCTATTTGGTACCCATCGAGTATTATCTTTTCTTGGTGGATTTTATGATTTTCTTATTGCTTTTTTTGAGATTTTTGCTTTTTTAGTTTTAGTTTCAGTAGTAATCTTTCTAATCAGAAGAAATATTATTAGAATAAAAAGATTTGTGCAATCTGAAATGAAAGGTTGGCCTACTTTAGATGGGAATCTTATTTTAATATTTGAAATTTTATTGATGGTGGCTTTTCTAACAATGAATGCTGCGGATTCAATTTTACAAATAAACTATCCTGATAAATATATCCAAGCTGGCTCATTTCCTGTAAGTAATTTTTTTATTGTTCCCTTTCTAGAGAATCTGAGTACTGGTTCGTTAATAATTATTGAAAGATTTTCTTGGTGGTTTCATATTATAGGTATTTTATGTTTTTTAAATTATTTAGCTATTTCAAAACATCTTCATATTCTTCTTGCTTTTCCGAGTACTTATTATTCAAAATTAGATCCAAAAGGACAATTTTCGAATATGGAATCAGTTACTAAGGAAGTTAAAGTTATGTTAGATCCTAGTGTAGATCCTTTTTCACAAACATCTGATGTTTCCCCTGAAACATTTGGCGCTAAAGATGTTAGAGATTTAAATTGGCTTCAGTTACTAAATGCTTACTCATGTACAGAGTGTGGTCGTTGTACTTCTGAATGTCCTGCTAATATTACTGGAAAAAAATTATCTCCAAGGAAAATAATGATGGATGTTAGAGATAGGGTAGAAGAGTTGGGAAATGCTATTGATAAAAATGGAAAAGATTTTAATGATGGAAAATCATTATTAAATGATTATATAAAACCTGAAGAGTTATGGGCTTGCACCTCTTGTAATGCTTGTGTTGAGGCTTGTCCTATAAATATTGATCCCCTTTCAATAATTATGGATTTAAGAAGATATGCGGTTATGGAGGAATCATCTGCTCCATCTGAACTAAACTCAGTTTTTTCTAATATAGAAAATAATGGAGCTCCATGGCCATTTCCTGCTTCAGATAGATTAAAATGGAAAGAAAATGAATAAAATTAAATTAATTAAAAAAACTATTGATGGCAATAGTATTAGTCCTGTTTTACCAGAAAAAGTAAAAAATTATTTAATTGATATTGATGGAACTATTTGTGATGATATTCCAAATGAACAACCTGAAAGGATGTTGGATGCAAAAGTTTATCCAGAGGCATTGAAAACATTAAATAAGTGGTACAATGATGGTCATATTATAACTTTTTTTACTTCTAGACTAGAAATTCATAGAGAAGTAACTAAGAAGTGGTTAAATAAATATGGTTTTAAGTATCACGGTTTATTAATGGATAAACCAAGAGGCGGTAATTACCATTGGATTGATAATCATATGGTTAGAGCAACAAGATATGACGGTAAGTTTACTGATTTAGTTGAGAAAAATGTAAAAATTCAAGTTTTCAAATAATATGGAATTAGAAGTAAAAACAATGACTGAATGGGTTCAAGAGGGTAGAAAGCCAGAAATTTTATTTTGGGTTGGCTCTGCTGGTAGTTTTGATGATAGAGCAAAAAAAATAACTAGATCGTTTGTAGAAATTTTAAATATTGCTAACGTAGATTTTGCTGTTTTAGGTACTGAAGAATCAGCAAGTGGAGATGTTGCAAAACGAGCTGGTAATGAATTTTTATTTCAAATGCAAGCATTAATGAATATTCAGCTTTTAAATAGCTATAATATTAAACGTATTGTAACAACTTGCCCCCATGACTATAATACTATCAAAAACGAATATAAATCCTTAGGTGGCGTATATGAAGTTTTTCATCACACTGAATTTTTAATACAATTAATTAATAAAAATAAATTAAAGCTTAATAAAATTTATAAAGACACTATAATAACATATCATGATCCATGTTATTTAGGTAGGGGTAATAGAATTTATAACCAACCAAGAGCTCTATTGAATAACGTTGGATTTAAGATTAATGAAATGCATCGATCTAAAAATAAATCATTTTGTTGTGGTGCAGGTGGGGCTCAAATGTTTAAAGAACCAGAAAAAGGAAAACAGGATATAAATATTAATAGAACTTTAGAGGCTTTAAAAACTCTTGGTTTTGAAGATAAAAAAAAAATAAACTCTACTTTCCAACAAAAAAGAAAAATTATTGCAACTGGATGTCCTTTTTGTAACACAATGTTAACAGATGGTGTAAAAAACCAAAATAAAGAATCTGAAGTTGAGGTCCTGGATATTGTTGAAATAATTTCAAAAGCAAAAGAAAGTTTTTAATGAATGATTTAATTTTTAAACACGTTGAGTTATTTGACCCTAATTCTAAATTATGGATATTCCAATCATTAACTGCTTTAAAAGAAAAAGAAAAAGAAATTATTTCTTTTAATATAGAACGTTTTCTTAAGTCTTGGAATTCACATGGTAAAGAGATAAAAAGTACAAGTTTAATTATTGATTCTCATTTTATTTTTGTTTTTGTTGACTCTAATTTATTAAGTGCTTCAGGTTGTTCAATTGACAAACTCTTTAATAAAATAAAAGAATTGGGTGTTATTTTAAATAAAAACTTAATAAATAATAATCTTATAGCATTTAGAAAAAAAAGTTCTGATTTAGTAGAGTTTCTAACTTTTATAGATTTAAAGAATAAAATTAGAAAAAAAAATATAGAAGATAATATTATAATTTATGATAATTCTATTACAGTTCTTCACGAATTAAAATATTGGAGAAAGAGTCTTTTAGATTGGAAAAAAAAATATATTAAAAATTGAATCAAAAAAAAAGGGACTCAAACGAGTCCCTTTTTTTGTTTTAATCTATAACTTATTAAAAGAATAAGCTAAAGTTTACACCAGCTATAAAGCTAGAACCAGATAAATCAGTAGATTCAGATCCAGTATTAACACTTTCACCATCAACAATTAGATCAAGGTTTACATAAGGCTCAATAGCTATATGCTCTCTCATAACAAGAGTGTAACCCATTCCTATACCAACATGAGTTGATTGAGTTCTAGATTGCATAACACCCTCTGTTGTTACAGCTGAAATGTTTCCACCAGCATCAACATCAAAAGTTGTCATTTCACCCCACGATTCTGATTGAGTAGTGCTACTTGACATATTTACTTCCATAAATAAGTTTCTAGCAGCATAGTATCTACCGAATACGCCGAATGTTCTAGAATTGTTTGTTAAAGTGTATTCATCGTGACCACCGATAATTTCAATTCCTCCTGGGGCTGCAGGGTTAGCTACAGCAACTCCATCATATTGAGGAAAGTATTGATCATCAGAGTCAAAATGAATCATTGCTCCTAAAGCTAAACCATCTTGAATGAAATATCCAATCTTTGGTGTGATTGCTAAATCAGTCCAAGAAGTTTGACTTAATTGAGATCCCGCACCTAAAAGGATAGTACCTTTTTTAGTTTGTGCGTTAGTAGAGAATAACATAACAGTTACCGCTACAAAAGTTAAAATAATTCTTTTCATAATTAATATTAATTTAAATTAACAGACCAAAGCTAATAAAAAAATCTTATCAAATAAGATTTTATTCATTTTTTTTACTTTTTTTCTAAATCAGTAGTCTTACAAACTAAAGAATATAGTGATAGAAGTTATTGTAATTTAATACCTTTTTTCTTTAAATCTATCAATAAAACCATCCATAATTAATAATTCAGTATTTAATAATTTTTTAGGTGTATATATTGCTTCAGGTTTAGAATTGAATTTAATATTATTTATTTCATTCTCTTTTATAGAAATTAAAATACTACTACATATAATATCATTTAAGCCAGATATTTTATTCGATGAGTCAGTTTCAAAATATTTTAATTTTGTATTCCCTCTTAACATTATCTTGGTTAGTTTTCCATTTTTGAATTTCCCTTGTAATTCCTTGCCCTTAATTTGGTTGAAATAATTATTTTTTTTCTTAGAAATAATAAAACTTTTATTAGGTATATATAAACTATCTAGAATTTCATTTTTCGTAAAAATATATATAGTATCTCCACTAATTTGATTTTTTGTTGTCCATAGTACAGGGTCTTGTAACATACAAATGGCTTCAGATTTTAAATTTAATTTTGAATTTTTACATTTTCCTTGAATTGAATCGCTAAATATATATGTATTATTTTTAATTAAAAGAATTGAATCTTTATTATTTAATTGCATTTCATCTGCTTCAATAATAATATTTCCACTTTCAGAATTAAATTCAATTTTAGGATTTCCTTTAAATTCTGAATAGCCTTCTTTTTCAAATAAATTTTGACAATAAATTTTAATATTTTCTTTCTCATGTAATTCAGTATTTCCATAAAACAGCTTTTCTTTATTTTTATCTATATAAATACTATCTGAGTATATAATTCTATTTTTAGAATTGACTATTCCATTACCCCAAACATTGAGGGATTCTTTGCTTTTATCTAAAATACCCCAGTCCCCCTCTATTATTACATCTTCTGATTGAATTATGGATCTGCTATTTAAAAAAATAATATTGTTTTTATTATCTAAATCTAAATTTTCAGATTTAATTTCATATGACTTAGTTTTTATACTCACTGATTCTGAAAATTGACCAAATTCATCTTTAGTATAATATAATCCAGTTTGACTGGATATTATATTGTCATCTTCTATTAACTTACCACCTTTTCTATAATAAATAATTTTTTTATCAGGATTGTAAATTAAGTTATCAGTTTGAATTTCATTTTTTTGTTTTTTGAATATAACTTTTTCAGTAAAATTTATAATACTATCATTTTTAAAGAATTCAATTATTTTTGATTCAATTCTAGCACCTTCGGAGTCTTTTATTGTAGATTTTTTTTTGCTATTAGCTTTAACATATTTTCCATCATTTGATATAAAAATAGTATCACAATATAGCTTATGGTTTTTGTATTGAGCAATTACATCACCACAGAACATATCATATTTTTCTTTATTTATTGTATGGTTTTGTAAATAGTCTGATTGTAATATTTTAACTTCATTTTGAGAAAATGAATAAAAAAAAGTAATACTGAGTATGAAAAAAATATTTAATATATATTTTTTCATTTTATCTATAAATTGTCTCTTTTCTATCAGGACCTACTGAAACAATTTTTATTGGAATTTTAATTTCTTTTTCTAGAAATTTGATATATTTTTTTAAGTTCTTAGGCAGTTTTTCAAATTTAGTTATTTCTGTAATATTTTCTTTCCAGCCATTGAATTCTTTATAAATAGGTGTGATTTTTTTTGTGTTTAATTCATAAGGTAAATAATTAATTTTTTGGCCATAGTATTCATAATGTGTACAGACCTTTATTTTTTTCAAATTTGTTAAAACATCAATTTTTGTAATTACTAGTTCAGTAACACCATTAATCATAGTTGCATATTTTAGTGCGGGTAAGTCTAACCATCCGCATCGTCTTGATCTACCTGTTGTAGATCCAAATTCATTTCCAGTTTTTTGTATCTTTTTCCCAATATGATCAAATAATTCTGTTGCAAAAGGACCCGAACCTACTCTTGTGCAATATGCTTTAAAAATTCCAATTACATTATTAATTTTATTTGGAGCAATCCCTAGGCCAACACAAGCTCCAGCAGCAATTGTATTTGAAGAAGTTACAAAAGGATAACTACCGTAATCAATATCCAATAGTGTTCCTTGTGCTCCCTCTGCAAGTATTTTATTTTCTTTTTTATTATTAACAAAATATTCTCCATCAACTATATTTAATTTTTTAAAACTTTTAATACATTTTAACCAAATTTCTTGGTCCTTTTTTTGATTTGGATTCTTGTAGTTATAGTGTTTTTTTAAAATTTCATTATGCTTTTTAGTTAAAGATTGAAATTTTTTTGTAAAACTTGTTGATTCAATATCACCGACTCTTAAACCATTTCTGCCAGTTTTATCCATATAAGTAGGGCCAATGCCTTTTAGAGTCGATCCAACTTTTTTCTTTCCTTTTGCTATTTCAGAGGCTGCATCTAAATACCTGTGAGTAGGTAAAATAAGATGTGCTTTTCTAGAAATAAAAAGATTTTTTTTGAATGAAATATTATTTTCATTTAGTTTTTCAAGTTCTTTAGAAAAAATTATTGGATCAATTACTACTCCATTTCCAACTATGTTTTTTGTTTTTTTTTGAAATATTCCTGAGGGAATCGTATGAAGTACGTGGGTTTCTCCATTAAATTTAATAGTATGACCTGCATTTGGTCCACCTTGAAACCTTCCAATAATATTATATTTTTTTCCTAGGAAGTCAACAATTTTACCTTTTCCTTCATCTCCCCATTGTAATCCTAAAAGTACATCAACTTTCATGTTATTTAATTTTTACAATTATTATTTAATGAATAATACTGTTAAGCAAATCTAATGTTTTATACGATAGTTGGAACCCAATGGGGAGATGAAGGAAAAGGTAAAATTGTTGATTGGATTTCTTCTAAAGCTGACTTGATAGTTAGA
>MDTB01126421.1_pt1 | contig 23294 bp, 22 predicted proteins | sample 811161 | NCBI WGS metagenome assembly MDTB01 (sample SAMN05326650, study PRJNA326480) | marine metagenome | isolation source: seawater | place: Mediterranean Sea | collected 2009
AAATTATGATAAATTAATGAATTCTAAAAATGCAGATATGCAAAATATAAATTATGTTGGTGGAGCAGGATCAACAACAGCTGCTCAATTTTTACAAAGATTTATTTTAAACAAAACTCCTTGGGCCCATTTAGATATAGCAGGCATGGCTTTTTCAAAATATGGTGGTGCATTAAATTCAGGAGGTGCAACTGGTTTCGGGGTTAGATTACTAAATCAACTTATCCAAGAAAATTATGAGTGAGATAGAGCAAACACTTTCAATAATTAAACCCGATGCAGTCGAAAGAAATCTCATTGAAAAAATTAAACCAATTTTTATAAAAAATAATCTAACAGTAAAAGCAGACAAAAAAATTCATTTAACAAAAGAAGAAGCTGCAGAATTTTATAAAGTACACCAATCTAAAGCATTTTATGATGATTTATGTACATATTTATCATCTGGACCAATTGTTGTTATGATTTTAGAGGGAGAAGATGCTGTTAAAAAAAATAGAGAAATTATGGGAGCTACGGATCCAAAAAATGCTAAAGAGGGTACAATAAGAAAATTATTTGGCATTTCAATAGATAAAAACTCAGTACATGGTTCAGACTCTCTGGAGAATGCTAAAAAAGAAATCTCATTTTTTTTTGAGTCTTAATTTTTGTTTAATATTTTTATAATAGCTTCTGGATAGGCTTTATATTCAAGTTTTTGAGTCTTTTCTTTCAAAGAACTAGAATTATCATTATTATCGATAAAGAAATATTTTTTTAAAATAATTTTTCCCGCATCTAATTTTTCGTTAACATAATGTACGGTACACCCAGTTTTTTTATCTTTATTATTCAGAGCTCTTTCAAAAGTATTTAATCCCCTGTATTTAGGTAATAATGATGGATGAATATTCAAAATATTTTTCCTAAAAGATCTTATAAAATTTTTTGAAAGAATTTTCATATATCCAGCCAGTAAAATTAAAGTTATATTTTTTTTTTTTAACTCAATTAAGATTTTTTGTTCAGATAAAATATTGTTATTTTTAAAAATCAAATAAGGTATCGACATTTTTTTTGCGAATTTTAAACCATAAGCATTAGAGTTATTACTTATTATTAACTTTACTTTTATCGGAAAATTATAGTCACTTGTTTTTAAAAAGATTTTTTTTTAAATTAGATCCCTTTCCAGAAATAAAGACACAAGTATTTATTTTTGCCATGAAATTTTATTATAAAAATTAATTTTTTTTTTATCATTTGAAATGTAACCAATTTCATAAGGTTGATCTTTTTTCTTAAAACATTTTTTAATCTTTGTAAAATTTTGTTTTTTTGCAATAATACAAAAACCTACTCCACAATTAAAAGTTTTCATCATTTCATGATCAGATATATTTTTTGATTTCAACCAAGAAAATATTTTTAAAACTTTTATTTTAGATAAATCTAAATTTAGAGTTAAATTTTTTGGAATTGAACGTGTTATATTTTCAATCAAACCTCCTCCTGTAATATTTGCAGCTGAATGAATAAGATTTTTGTTACATAATTTCAGTATTTCATTTACATAAATTTTAGTAGGATTCATAATTTCATTCTTTAAATTTTTAGGAATAGAATTTGTTTTTAAAATATTTCTTACAAGTGAATAACCGTTAGAGTGGATACCTGAAGATGGTAAGGCTAGAACTATATCGTTAGTCTTAACATTTTTTTTCTGTAATAATTTTTTTTTAGAAACTATTCCGACACTAAATCCTGCTAAATCGAATTTATCTTTTTGGTATATTCCAGGCATTTCAGCTGTTTCTCCTCCAATTAGATCACACTTAGAAATTTTACATCCTTTTAATATTCCATTTATAATTTTTTTAACTTTTTTAAGTTTTAATTTATCAACAGCAATATAATCTAAAAAAAAAAGAGGCTTAGCTCCTTGAACTATCAAATCATTTACACACATAGCAACAAGATCAATTCCTATTGTGTTAAGTTTATTAAATTTACTTGCTAAGTCTAATTTTGTACCCACCCCATCGGTACAAGATACAATAACTGGATCTTTAATTTTTATTTTACTGAGGTCGAATAAAGAACCAAATGATCCAATATTATTAAATTTGTTCGCTTTTTTGACATTTTTACCGGTTAATCTGCTTATATGTTTAACAAATTTATTTCCGAGGGAAATGTTTACTCCACTTTCTTTATAACTATTAAGTTTTTTTTTCATTTGTAATAATGGTATTTTAAAAAAATATGAAAAAACTTTTATATTTATTTATTATTTTAATGATTTTATTTAAAACTGGAAATGTTTTATCTGATCAAAGTATATTTACTGTTAATAATCTCAAAATAAACAAAAAAACTTATAAAAACAATAAAGATTTAACAGATATTGCTTTTACACAGGGATTTATTAAGCTTAATAAAAAAATATTGTTAGAAAATGATTTCAAAAAAATTGAGAATACAAATATAAAAATAATTAAAAATTTGATTTCCCACTATCAAATTCTTAATAACAAAAATAAAAAAACAAATGATTTTATAGAATTTAATTTATACTTTAAAAGAGATAAACTTTATAATTTTTATTATAAAAATGATGTAAAATATAGTGACATATCTGGTAAAGACTTAGAAATTTTACCTATATTAGTAATGAATAACGAAATTTTAATATATAAAGATAATTTTTTTTATAATAATTGGAATAATTTAACAAATAATTATTCTATTGATCAAGATCTTATAGAATATATCTTGCCATTAGAAAACATAGAGCTTCTAGATCACGTAAAAAAATATAAGAACAATTTAGAGTCAATTGAGTTGTCAAAAATATTTGATGAATTTAAAGAGAAAAATAATTTATTCATTATTATTAATTATGATAAGAAAGTTGTGAAAGTATTTATTAAAGGAATTATTTCTGAAAAAAAAATCATTAAAAATTTGAAATTTGAAATTATTGATGATCAAGAATCTTCTTCATTTGATAAAATATTAATAAAATTAAAAAAAGAAATATTTGAATTAATTAAATCACAAAATATTATAGATATTAGAACTCCGTCTTTTTTAAATGTAAGTTTAATAATGCAAAAACAAAACGATTTACTAGTATTTCAGAATCTTTTAAATGAAATTGATTTAATTGAAAATTTTAATGTTAAAGAGTTTAATAATATTTTTGCTGATATTAAAATAAAATATTACGGAAAAATAAATAAAATAACTGAGAAGCTAGAAGAAAAAGGTTTAAGTTTTCAAGTTGAAGGAGAGTTATGGAAAGTGAGAGTAAATTAAATTGTCACAACTAATATTTAAATTTCCATTCAAAACAAATTATTTAGAAAAAGATTTTTTTGTATCCTCTAATAATTTTGAAGCTTATAAACTAATTGAAAGTTGGCCAGACTGGTCAAGCAAATGGATAAATATTTATGGACCATTAGGTAGTGGCAAAACTCATTTAACTAATATACTTAAAAATAAATTAAAGTTATTAAATGTTGATGCTCGAGAATTCAACGAAAAAATTAACTTACAATTAGAAAAATATGAATGCTTGGTAATAGAGAATTTTGATAATAACATAGATGAAAAACTACTTTATTCTTCTCTTAACCACATTAAGCAATTAAATAAAAATATTTTGATAAATTCTAGAAAATCTATTAAAGATTTTGATGTTAAATTAATTGACCTCAAATCTAGACTAAATAGTTTTTTAGATTTATCAATTAATTTACCAACGGATGACTTAATTAGGGTTATAATTTTAAAATCCTTTTCAGATAAACAAATAAATATTAGCAGTAATAATTTAGAATATATATTAAAAAATATAGATAGATCATACGAAAAAATATCAAAGTTTACGAAAGATATAGATGATATATCTTTATCTACTGGTAAATCGATAAAGATTAATTTAATAAAAAAAGTATTAAATAATGAATAAATATAGGTCACATAACTGCTCTGAAATAAATGAAAAAGATGAAGGGAAAACTGTTTCTATTTCGGGATGGCTTCACAGAAAAAGAGATCACGGGAACTTATTATTCATCGATCTTAGAGATCACTATGGTCTTACTCAATGTGTTATTGAAAATAAAAATAAGTGTTTTCCAATATTAGAAAAAATTAAGCCAGAGTCAGTTTTGAATATTTCTGGCAAAGTTCTTAAAAGAGAAAAAGGAACTGAAAATTCTGAACTATCAACTGGCAAAATTGAAGTTAGTATAGAAACAGTAAAAATATTATCAGAGGCAAAGGAATTGCCCATGCCAGTATTTGGCGAACAGGATTATCCTGAGGATATTAGATTAAAATATAGATTTTTAGACTTAAGAAGAGAGGAGATGCATAAAAATATAATTTTAAGATCTAAAGTTATTTCTTTTATAAGAGCTGAGATGTTTAAATTAGGTTTTCTAGAATATCAAACTCCAATACTCACTTCTTCAAGCCCCGAAGGTGCTAGAGATTTTTTAGTTCCTAGCAGGTTAAATCCAGGTAAGTTTTATGCCTTACCTCAGGCTCCTCAACAATTTAAACAATTAATTATGGTTTCGGGATTTGATAAATATTTTCAAATCGCTCCATGCTTTAGAGACGAGGATGCTAGAGCAGATAGAAGTCCAGGTGAATTTTATCAATTAGATATTGAGATGTCCTTTGTTGAACAAGAGGATGTTTTTAGTGTCGTTGAAACTTTAATGATAAATTTATTTAAAAAATTTTCGTCAAAAAAAATAATAAGTGAAAAATTTCCCAGAATTTCATATCAAAAGTCTATGCTATTATATGGTACAGATAAGCCAGATTTAAGAAATCCATTAATTATAAACGATATAACAAATATATTTACTAGAGATGACGTTAAATTTGATATATTTAAAAAGTTAGTTAAGACAGGTTCAAACGTAAGATGTATCGTTACAAAAAATACCAAAGATAGACCAAGAAGTTTTTTTGACAACATTGATAAATGGGCTAAAGATCAAGGAGCTTCAGGCTTAGCTTATTTTACTATTGAAAAAAATGATAAAATAACTGGAAAAGGTCCTGTAGGAAAATTTTTTAGTGAAAATTCTATTAAAGAAATAATGCAAATCTGTGAAGCAGAGATCGGGGACAGCATATTTTTAGCTTGCGGTAAGATCAAAGAAGTTGAAAAAATTTTATCAATTTCAAGAGATAAAATTGCAAAAGATTTGGAATTAGTTAATGAAGATCAATTTTCTTTTTGTTGGATTGTAGATTACCCTTTGTATGAATTAAACGAGGACAATAAAATACAATTCAGCCATAATCCTTTTTCTATGCCTCAGGGTGATTTAGAAAAATTAGATAAGATTAATCCCTTGGAAATTAAAGCATACCAATATGATATAGTTTGTAATGGGATTGAACTTTCGTCTGGAGCAATAAGAAATCATATACCTGAATTAATGTATAAGCTTTTTTCAATTGCAGGATATGATAAGAGTCACGTAAACGATAAATTTAGTGGTATGATTAATGCTTTAAGTTATGGAGCACCACCTCACGGAGGAATCGCTCCAGGTTTAGATCGTATAATTATGTTGTTAGCAGATGAGAAAAATATAAGGGAAGTAACATTATTTCCTATGAATCAAAATGCTCAAGACCTAATGATGAAAGCACCTTCAGAAATTGACAAAAAACAACTTGAAGAATTGAATATTAAGATAGATAAAAAAAAGAATTAATTTTTTGATTTTATATTGAGTCTGATATCGCTGAGATCAACTAGTTTTTCCTCGTAATTACTTCTAACAAACCCTTTTGATGTAATATTCTTAACTATTTTTAAGAATTTATCATCTTCATTAATTTCGTCATTATTAATTTTAGCTATAGATGGGGTATGAGCCAAATCTTCTTTTCCCAAATAAGAAATCGCGAGCTCTCTAAATACGTAATCTAAAATTGAAGTAGCACTTAAAATTCTATCATTTCCATCTACTTTACCTGATGGTTCAAATTTTGTATCTATAAACGCATCTACGAACTCATCTAATGGGACCCCATATTGCAGACCTAGAGATATTGCAATAGCAAAATTATTCATCAAAGCTTTTACAAGTTCCCCTTCTTTATTGGTATCGATGAAAATTTCACCTATAGTACCATCATCATACTCTCCAGTATGTAGATAGATTTTATGTTCACCTATAGATGATTTCTGAATATATCCTTTTCTTCTATCCGGCATTTTAAACCTACTTCCAAGTTTGCTCTTGAACTTATCTTTATTATCTGAATTTTTAGTAATTACATTACTCTTTAAATTTTGGTTTAGATCTTTGTTAAAGTCTTCCACTGTTTTTTGAGATTTCTTACTGTCAGACTTATTGTCACCTATTTTTTTTGTTTTTCTATTATTTAATTTTACCTCTATAACTTCCACCTCGCCATCTTCTCGGCTATCAATCTTAGACATCTCATTTTCATTTAGTTCATTTAATCTATGAACTGTCTTAAATGTGCATGTATAATAAGTTTCTACTAAATATTTTTTCATTTTATTGGATGAATCTGATAATTAAAGATATATATATTTTATAGAGAGTGTCTATGATATAATAATACAATTATTAATTGTGTGGATTTAAATTATGATCGGCTTTAAACAAATTTTTACTTGGTGGAATAAAAAAACTATTGGTACTTTTTTAAAAACATTGTTTTTTGGTAAATACGTAGGCAGTGATAACTACGGCAATAAGTATTATAAAAGCAAAAAAGATGAGAGATGGGTTATTTATTCAAAAGATATAGAAGCAACACAAATTACTTCTGATTGGTTTTTATGGATGCATCATACAGTGAACGATATACCTTCGAATAAAATAAAAAAATATTCTTGGCAAAAAGATCATAATCAAAACTTATCAGGTACTACTAAAGCGTATAAGCCAAATAAAATTTCTAAAAATCAAAAGTTTAAAAATTATGAAACTTGGAAAAGTTAAAGTATTTATAACATTATTTTTTTTAGTGTTTTTTTCTTCAATTAAAGCCGAAGATAAAATTATTTCTGCGCCAATAATAAATCTTGAAAATTTAGAGCCAAGTTTTGAAAACTTAGACGATGATGAACTTACAGATGATGCCTTGACACAAAAAATAAAAAATAGAAAAAAAGATATAATAGTTGGTAATGAATTTGTCTCTGTTAATTTAATTGGACTTGATAAAATAACTACTAAGACAAAAACTATAAAAATTAAAATAGGAGAGACAGTTAAATTTGGTCTTTTGGAGATTAAGGCACTTAAATGTGGAGTCTCCAGAGTGTCAAAGAAAAGTGAGTCAGTTGCCTATATACAAGTTAGGGATTTATCTGAAAATGAAAATGAAAAAGTTTTTATTTTTAATGGTTGGACATTTTCATCTAACCCATCATTAACCCCTTTCGATCATGCTGTTTATGATGTTTGGCTTGAAAGTTGTAATACAGTTTAATAAAATTTCTCTTTACCTAGCCAATTTGTATCAAAGTTAGAGTCTAAAAACTTTTTATGATTTAAAATTTTTTTATGTAAATCAATAGTTGTAGTAATACCTTCTAAAACAAATTCATCTAACGATCTCAATGTTCTTTGAATTGCTTCAGTTCTATTTCTTCCTTTGCATATTACTTTTGCAATTAAACTGTCATAAAAAGGGGTAATTTTACATCCTTGAAATATAGAACCATCTACTCTAGTCCTAAAACCAGAAGGTTGATGACAGACTGATATAGTGCCGGGACAAGGTTGAAAGTTTTTTGCTGGGTCTTCAGCATTAATTCTACATTCTATCGAATGTCCTCTAGGATCGATATCTTTTTGTTTTAAAGCTGTGTTTCCCGTAAAAGCTATCCATAGTTGTTCTTTTACTATATCTATACCGGTTTGAACTTCAGTAACTGGATGTTCTACTTGCACTCTAGTATTCATTTCTAGAAAATAAAACTTTCCGTTTTCAAAAATAAATTCAACAGTACCAGCTCCTTCGTATCCAATATTTTCTACCATTTTTACAGTTTTATCGAGTAATTCTTTTCTTTGATCATCAGTAAGTACAGGACTTGGAGTTTCCTCTATTAATTTTTGATGTCTTCTTTGTACAGAGCAATCTCTTTCCCCAAGTTGAACTGTTCCATTTTTTCCAGACATTATTTGTACTTCTATATGTCTAGGATTTTTAAAATATTTTTCTATATACAATTCATCATTTCCAAAATATTTTTTTGCCTCATTTTTAGCTAATAAAAATAATTGTTCTAATTTATCCTCGCTTTCTACAACCTTCATTCCTTTTCCACCACCCCCAGCAGCTGCTTTGATTAAGATTGGATAACCTATATCTTTACACAAACTTTTAGCTTCATCAAAAGAACTTATTGCTCCCTCAGAACCTTCTATAACGGGTAGACCATTTTTTTTTGCAATTTTTTTTGCTTGAATTTTGTCACCCATTTCACTTATGAGTTTAGCACTTGGCCCAATAAATTTTATACCGTGTTTAGTGACAATATCCGCAAATTTAGAGTTTTCCGATAAAAAACCATATCCAGGATGAATAGCTTCAGCCCCAGTTAAATCTACTGCTGACATTAATGATGAGATATTTAAATAACTATTTTGCGGTTGATGAGAGCCAATACAAACACTTTCATCAGCTAACCTTACGTGCATAGAATCAGAGTCAACATCAGAATGAACAGCCACAGTGTTTATACCCCATTCTTTACAAGCTCTTATTATTCTAACAGCAATTTCACCTCTATTAGCTATCAATACTTTTTTAAACATTTTTATTCTAAAATAATTAGGGACTGCCCAAACTCTACTGGCTGACCATCGTTTACTAGTATTTTTTTTACGACACCATCAGATGACGAGGGGATGTGATTCATCGTTTTCATGGCCTCAACAATCATTACAGTTTGACCTTTTTTAATTTTATCTCCTATTGAAATAAATTTTTTTGCTCCTGGTTCTGGCGCCAAGTATGCAGTACCTATTATTGGAGATTTTATTCTTATTCCTTCTTGATCATTGTTATCTGATAAAACACTTTTAGTTGGAGAGACAACAGCTCCAGCTCTAATAGAGTCAACAGTCGTTCTAGAAGTTTTTGAAACTTTAATTTTCTTCGTTCCATCTTGATATTCAATCTCTGTCAAATTAAACTCTGCAAGATATTCGACTAATTCTTTAATAAGTTTTTTTTCAATTTTCATTATTTAATAAATTTATAGAAGCTTTTAAGGCCAAAGTATAGCCCTCTGTACCTAGGCCACAAATTATACCTGTAGCCACACTACTAATAAGTGATTTATGCCTGAATTCTTCTCTTTTATAAATATTTGTAATATGTAATTCTACAATAGGAATTTTTAAAATTTTGAGCGCATCATGAATGGCTACCGATGTATGAGTATAGCCTCCAGCATTGATTATAATACAGTCATATTTATCTCTAGAGTTTTGTATTTCTGTTACCAATTCTCCTTCAATATTTGATTGGAAAAAATCTAGTTTGATATTGTTTTCTTTTGAAAAAATTAAACATTCTTTCTTAATATTCTCAATCGATATTTTTCCATATTTATCTTTCTCTCTTTCACCTAGTAGGTTAAGATTTGGACCATTTACTATTAAAATTTTATGCATTATTTTGATATAAAAAAAATTAATTACTAAATTATGGCAAAAATACAAATTAATGGAAGAAAAACAACAATAAAACTGAATTCCTCAATTTCTGATATACTTAAAAAATACAAAGTTAATGAGAAAAAAGTTGCAGTTGAGCTTAATGGGGTAATAATCGTTAAAAACAATTACAAAAAGAAAAAAATCAAAGAAAATGATAGAATTGAAATAGTTCAGTTTATCGGAGGAGGTTAATCTGAAAAAAGATATTTTTAAAATTGATAATACTATATTGAAATCCAGGCTAATTGTAGGAACAGGAAAATATAAAAGTTTTAATGAAACAGCTAATGCGGTAAAAGCCTCAGGCGCAGATATGGTTACTGTTGCAGTTCGTAGAGTGAATATTATTGATAAAAAAAAACCTCTTTTAATGGATTATCTAAATCCAAAAAAAATAAAATATTTGCCTAACACTGCAGGATGTTTTAATTCAAATGATGCTCTAAGGACTCTGAGACTCGCAAGAGAAATAGGGGGCTGGAAAATGGTTAAATTAGAAATATTAGGAGATAAAAAAACTTTATATCCTGATATGATAGAAACTATTAAGTCTACAAAAACATTAGTCAAAGAAGGTTTTAAGGTTCTTGTTTATTGTACTGACGATCCTTTACATGCAAAAAAATTAGAAGATATAGGTGCCTCTGCTATAATGCCTCTTGCAGCACCTATAGGTTCCGGATTAGGAATTTATAATAAATTGAATATCTCTCTAATAATAAAAAATTCAAAAGTTCCAGTAATTATTGATGCTGGCTTAGGTACAGCATCTGATGCATCCATCGCTATGGAGCTAGGTTGTCAAGGAGTATTAGTTAACTCAGCAATTGCACTGGCAAAAAATCCTATACTCATGGCTGAGGCATTTAGAAATGCAGTTATATCTGGTAGACAATCTTATCTGTCGGGAAGAATGAAAATTAATACTTACGGCATAGCTTCCTCACCTAAAACAGGTTTAATTAACTAGCTTTCTTTCTTCTAGTCCACAAAGTTCTTGGTTTACCAATTTTTTTAATTTGACTCTTTTCTTTAAAGTTTTTAACGGAACTTTTATCATTTTTCTTTTCAATTTTACTAACTTTATATGTTTCTTTCTTATTTTTAAACGATGAATCTAAAACTTTATTAATATTCTCAAATTTAGATATAATCTTTTTAGATTTATTTAATAATTCGATTTTATACTCAGGAATTATTAAAAGGGGACTTGCAATAAACTCTATGCTATAAGAATATTTTTTTTTAAAATAATCTATTTCTTTTGAAAAGTAAGTATTAATATAAGCACAAACTTTTTCTGGTAAGAAAGCTTTAATTATCTTTATCTTGTTATTAAAAGCTAACATTTCAATTTTTTTAATCATCTTTTGAGAAAAAGATTCTAATGATAAATTAGTTTCCCATTTGATCGATCCTTCCCTAAGTCTTTGTCTCGTCATTTCTAATAGACCAAAATTACTTATTCTTCCAATTTGAATCCTAGCTCTATCTTTTCTCACACTCTCTTTCATTTTTTTTTCAACGGTCCTTTTATTGTAAAAATTCAGCATATCTATAAAATCTATTACTATTAAACCAGAAAGATCACGTAACTTTATTTGTCTGCAAATCTCTGCTGCTGCCTCTAAATTTGTATTTAAAGCTGTTTTTTCAATGTTCATTTGTTTTGTTGATTGACCAGAATTTATATCTATAGAGACAAGCGCCTCTGTAGGATTGATAACTAGATATCCGCCTGACTTTAATTTTACAGTTGGTTCAAATATATTGTTCAATTCTTTTTCTATGAGAGAGTCATGAAATAGAGGGATTTTTCCTCTATATTTTTTTACCATCTTTAAATTTTTGGGCATTAATTCTTTCATAAACTTTTTTGTTTTTTGATAGCCATCATTTCCGTCGACGTAAATATACTTAGTTTCATTATCATAAATATCTCTCAAAGCTCTTTTGATAATATCCCCCTCTTCATATATGAGAGAGGGAGCGTTAGAAGTAACTGCTTTATCTTTAATTTCCTCCCATGTTTTAAGAGTATTTTGAAAATCTTTTTCAATCTCGTTTTTTGTTTTATTTGCTCCAGCAGTTCTGACAATAACACCCATGCTTTTAGGAATTTCAATTTTGTTTAAAATTTCTCGAATTTTTTGTCTATCAACTGAATTAAAAATTTTACGGGAAATCCCCCCTCCTTTGGCTGTATTTGGCATTAAAACCATATATTTCCCAGCTAAAGAAATAAATGTAGTAAGTGCAGCTCCTTTTTGACCTCGTTCTTCTTTTAAAACTTGTACAAGTATTACTTGACCTGGTTTTATTACTTCTTGAATCCGATATCTTTTTAAACCATAAGTACTTTTAAGTTTCTCTCTATAATTAGTTTTTAATTCTGGAGCAGCTTCATTATCTTTTTTAATTTCATTTTCTGAATTCTCAACTTTTTCATTGCCAGCACTATCTAAAGAAGTATTAGCTTCTTCAATATTTGTATTTTTAAGATCTTCTCTAATTTTTTCCTCTGCATCTTTTAGTTTTTCTTTATCTTCCGAGGGGATTTGATAATAGTCAGATTGAATGTCGTTAAATGCTAAAAATCCATGCTTAATTCTTCCAAAATCTACAAAAGCAGCTTGAAGAGAGGGCTCAACTCTACTGATTGTTCCTAAATAAATATTATTCTTAAAATTTATCTTATTTTTATCTTCGTATTCGTATTCTTCAATTGTTGTATTTGATTTAAGAACAATTCTTGTTTCATCTGGATGCGATGCATCGATATATAAATTTTTTCCCATGTAAATTGAATTCCTTTTGAAATTATATATGTTTTTGTAATCATAATTTTTTAATAGTTAGTGTTTTAATATAACATTTTTTTTTACTAATTAAAATGCCTTAAGATAGCCAAAATTGAGGATATAAAGTGATTTATAAATGATAAAAATAATAAATTTTTCTACAAAGTTACTAATAATCGTTTTTGCTAGTTTATTAGTCTTAGTATTTTCCTCGTTTATTTATTTTTCTTCTGGATTGCCAGATTATAAGAAGCTAGCCAATTATCAACCTCCAATATCTAGCAGAGTATACTCTAAAGATGGCAAACTTTTAGCTGAATATGCTATTGAAAAAAGAATATTCATTCCATTTGATGCTGTCCCTAATACTGTTATAAATTCATTTTTATCTGCAGAAGATAAAAATTTTTTTGAACACCCTGGAGTCGACGCTAAAGGGATATTAAGGGCTGTAATCAAAAACATAAGAAATGTCCTAGGTGATAAAAGACTTGAAGGAGCATCTACGATAACTCAACAGGTTGCAAAAAATTTTCTATTAACAAATGAAGTATCTTTAAAAAGAAAGATTAAGGAAGCTATATTAGCGTTTAGAATTGAAAAAGCTTATTCTAAAAAAAGAATTTTGGAGCTCTATTTAAATCAAATTTATCTTGGCCAAGGAACCTATGGTGTTGCTGCTGCAAGTCTAGAATACTTCGATAAGTCTATTAAAGATTTAGATTATTCTGAAGCCGCTTTATTAGCAGCATTACCTAAAGCGCCAAGTAGATATAATCCAGTTAAAGATCTAAAAGAAGCTACATTCAGAAGAAATTTAGTTTTAAAAAATTTACAAAATAATGGTTTTATTAGTGAAAAAGAGTTTTTAAGTTTTAAAAGTAAAAAAATTAATTTAAAAAGAAGAAAAATTCAAATATTAAATGAAGCAAACTCTTATACTGAAGAGGTAAGAAGAATTATTAAAAATAAATATGGATTTGAAAAATTATATACCCAAGGCCTCAGTATTAAATCGCCTTTAAATATTAATTATCAAATAGAAGCAATTAAAGCTTTAAGAGATGGAATAGAAGCTTATGATAAAAGACAAGGGTGGAGAGGACCTATATTAAACACATATAAAGATTCTAAATGGAAAGAAAAATTTAATAATATTACTCTAGATCCAACGCTAAGCTGGGAAGTAGCAGAAATTTCAGAAATTAATTCTGAATTTATTCAAATTAAGATTAGAAACACAAAACAAAAAATTTTAAAGAACAATCTTTTATGGGCTATTAGAAAAAAAAATATCAAAGATGTATTTGAAGTAGGAGATTTAATTTTTGTAAAAAAAACTAAAGAACAATGGAGTCTTAAGCAATATCCAAAAGTTAATGGAGGCATAATCGCTATAGACCCTTATACTGGAGAGGTAAAGGCATTGGTTGGGGGTTTTAGTTATATTTCGAGTGAATTTAATAGAGTGACTCAAGCTAAAAGACAACCTGGTTCAGCCTTTAAACCTTTTGTCTATGCTGCTGCTATGGAAAATGGATTATCTCCAAATTCAATCGTACTTGATGCTCCATTCATTGCAGAACAAGGTATTGGACTAAAAGATTGGAAACCTGAAAATTATGGTAAAAAGTTTTATGGTCCATCTACTTTAAGAAAAGGTATCGAATTTTCAAGAAATTTGATGACTGTCAGAATTGCAAAAAATTTAGGTTTAGATAAAATTTTAAATCTTTCTAAAGAACTTGAAATATATGACGATATACCTGAATTATTATCAGTATCATTGGGATCTGTGGAAACTTCACTCTTAAATTTAACTACTGGTTATGCAACTTTTGTTAATGGAGGAAAAAAAGTTAAACCTACTTTAATAAATAGAATTCAAGATAGAAGAGGAAAAACTATTTTTTTATCAGAGTTTGCAAAATGTAAAGGCTGCGATAGATTTTCTGAGGATGACTTAAACACTAATTTACCTATAATAGAATTTAATCAAAAGAAGGTTATTAGTGAACAAACTGCTTATCAAATAACATCTATTTTAAAAGGTGTAATTACAAGAGGAACAGGAAAAAAATTAAAAGATTTAAAAGTTCCTATAGCCGGTAAAACAGGAACTACTAATAATAATTTTGATGCTTGGTTTATTGGATATAGCTCTAATTTAGTCATCGGGGTATATGTTGGTTTTGATAATCCAAAAACTTTAGGAAAATTTGAAACTGGCTCAAAGGCAGCTCTTCCCATTTTTAAAAATTTTGTCCAAAAAGCTCTTTTTAAAGATGATTTCCAAGAATTTGCTATTCCCAATGATATTTATTTCGCTCCAATAAATTATAATACTGGTAAGCAGTCAGATTTTGATGACAAAGACTTTATTCTTGAAGCATTTAAGCTTAAAGATATTAACAATATTAATAATAAGGAATTAATTTCAAGTTATAATTATGATAATCTTATAAAGTTTAGGCAGTTTTATTAATGAATCTATTCAACACAAAAATAAACGAAGCAAATAAAGTTCTTAGAAATATAAGGGGGTATCTTTGAAAAAAATGATATTACAACAAGACTTAAAAATTTATCATCAGAAATATCAAAAGAAAATTTTTGGAAAAATCAAAATAAAGCCAAAACAACTCTAAGAGAGAAAAAATTTTACGAAGACTTGATAACTTCTTTTAATGGGTTTAATAATGAAATTCAAAATATATCCGAATTGTATAAATTAAGTTTAGATGAAAAGGATGAGTCAGTTATTAAAGATTGTTACGAAAAAATAAACTTATTATTTATTGATTTAAAAAAAACAGAAGTAAATTGTTTTTTATCAAAAGAAAATGACAAACTTGACATCTATTTAGAAATACATGCGGGTGCTGGTGGTACCGAAAGCCAAGATTGGGCAGATATTCTTAAAAGAATGTATTTAAAGTGGTTTGATAAAAAAAAGTTTAATTATGAGATAATCTCTGAACACAAAGGAGAAGAAGCGGGAATTAAGTCTTCTATATTAAAAATTTCTGGCATTAATTTATATGGACTGATGAGAAGTGAGTCTGGTGTGCACCGATTAGTTAGAATTTCTCCATTTGATAGTGGAGCTAGAAGACATACAAGCTTTGCTAGCGTATGGGTTTATCCCGTTGTAGACGATAGTATTGATATAAAATTTGATGATAGCGAACTTAGAATCGACACTTACAGATCTAGTGGAGCAGGAGGACAACATGTAAATACTACTGACAGCGCAGTAAGAATTACTCATCTTCCCACAAAAATAGTTGTGCAATGTCAAAATGAGAGATCACAACATAAAAATAAAGAAACTTGCTATAAAATGCTTCGAGCAAGATTATATGAGTACGAAATTCAAAAAAGGGAAAAAGATAATTTAAAAAATTTGGAGTCAAAGACTGAAATTGGATGGGGCCATCAAATTAGGTCTTATGTACTTCAACCTTATCAGCTTGTAAAAGATTTAAGAAATAAAACTGAAAGCTCCGATCCTGAAGGAGTTTTAAATGGAAACATAGATAAATTCATAGAAGCAGGTGTTATAAATAGATAATTATGCGAATTTTTTTTTTATCAATATTATCAATATTTTTTTTGATTGTTTTTTCATTAATTTATTTATCAATATTTGGATATGAAACCGAAAAATTTAATTCTTTATTAGAAAGTAAAATATCTTCGAACGAACCAAATGCTAGAATTGATTTAAGCAAAATAAAAATCAAAGTAGATTTAAAAAAATTAGGTTTTTTTATAACAACTTCTAAACCAAAAATTAAATATTATGAGACCAACTTAAATGTAAAAAAAATTAAAGCTAATATCAATTTCAAATCTTTTTTGACTGGTTCTACAGAAATAGATAAAATTTATATTTCTTTTGAGGAGACTGACATACAAGAAGTTAAAAAAATTATAAAATATTTTAAACCATCAAATTTCAAAAAATTTTTTCTCAATGAAGTACAAACCGGTAGTATAAGTTTCAATGTTGATTTATATTTAAAAAACAATGAAATTTCTAATTATGAAGTTAACGGATATGTTAAAGATTTATTTGCAGTTTTTAAAAATATAAAAATAAATAATTCAAGTTTTATATATTCTATAAAAGAAAATTACGGTGAAATAGATAATTTGAGGGGTTTAATAAGTGGATTTCAAATTAATTCTGGATTTATTAAATTTGATAATTCAAATTCATTAAGTCTTAATGGCGAAATAAAATCAAATCTTAATTTAACAAAAAAAGAAATAGGAAATTTTTTTGATAAAAAAATACTCGAAAATTTTAATACCGTAAAGATTAACGGTAGCTTAACAAATTTATTTAATCTTGAATTTGATAAAACTTTAAAGTTAATTAATTATAAAATAAAAGCATCTGGTGTTATTAAAAATTCAAATTTAAATTTTAAAGATATAATAAAAATTAATTTGTTAAGAAATGGCATTGAAAATCTAAATTTTGAAAAAACTGAATTTAAAATAGATTATAATAATGACGAAAATAAAAATATCTATTTATCTGGTCTATACAAATTAAATAATAAACAGAGTCAAAAATTTGAATTAAAAAACGTCTTATCTAAACTTCAGAAAATATCCATAAATTTAGATTTTAATGATGAAATTAGTATACCTATACTAAATTTTAATTCTAAAAATAAAATAGTTAATTTTAATACGGACCTGGAAATAGGAGAGAAGTTAATTAATCTAAAAACATTTTCTTTAAAAGAAAATAAAAGCTTTATTAAAATAAATAAGATGCTTATTAAAAACAGAAAACTTAAAAATTTTGATAAAATTATAGTTAAGACTTTTAAGGATAATAAGATAAATAATGATTTTAGCGTACTTCTTAATGATAAATTAGAAATAAAAGGATCAAAATATGATGCAAGTAATCTGACAAGTTTTCTCGACAAAAGGGATAATTCCAAATTTTTAAATGATGTAAATAAAGAAATCTCAGTAAATATAAATGAAATTTCAAATAATTTTTCTGAAAAAATATCTAATTTTAGTCTTATTGGGTCTATAAAAAGAGGTAAATTTAATAAAATAATATCGAAAGGTAAATTCTATGAGGATAAGTATATTGATATATCCTTAAGAGAAGATGAAATCTCTAAAATGAAAATTTTAGAAGTTTATTCAGACTTACCAGGACCATTATTAAATAATTATAATTTTTTTAAGGGTTTGTCCGGAGGTAAATTGTTGTTCAATTCTTATTATAATTCTCAAAAAAGTAATTCAAATCTTATTGTTGAAAACTTCAAAGTTAAAGATGCACCTAATATAGTAAAGTTATTATCGCTGGCTGATTTCGGTGGTATGGCTGACGCAATATCTGGAGAAGGTTTGTCTTTTGAGAAATTAGAAATGAAAATAGAAAAAAATAATAATATTTTAAATCTAAGAGAGTTGTATGCGATTGGACCAAGTATTTCTGTTTTAATGGAAGGTTACGTAGAGTCCAAAACAGACCTAGTAAGTTTGAGAGGAACTATGGTTCCTGCAAAAACTTTAAATAAGTTTTTATCCAAAGTTCCTATAGTAGGAGACATTTTAATTCCTAAGGAAATTGGAGAGGGTTTATTTGGAATAAGCTTTAAAATGAAAGGCACACCTGGCAATATAAAAACAACGGTAAATCCAATAAAAAGTTTAACTCCAAGATTTATACAAAAAGCATTAAAAAAAACTAAGTAACTTTAAATAGGTAATGTTTTTTTTTACCAAAAGAAATTTTCATGTTCGAATTCTTAAAATCCGATGATGTGACTAATCTATTTTCATCTTGTACTAATATATCGTTTATTTTTAAACCATTACTATTTATTGCTCTTCTTGCTTCACTTTTAGAACTCATTATATTGTTAGAAACTAACAACTCCAAAAACTTCACGCCTTGAATTAGATCCTTTTTTAAAATTTTTTTTGAAGGAAGATTTTCGTTAATTTTTCCCAATTTAAAAATATCGGTTGCTGTTTTTTCAGCTTGGGACGATTTCAATTTACCATGTAATATTTTAGTAGTTTCACTAGCGAGAATTTTTTTTAAATCATTTATCTGATTTGTTTCAGTAAGTTTATTTATTTTATTGGTTTCGATATCAGTAAAAAATTTTAAAAATTTTACTACATCTCTATCATCAGAATTTCTCCAAAATTGCCAATAATCGTAAGAAGAAAATAATTTTTCGTCTAACCAAATTGCTCCCTTTTCAGTTTTACCCATTTTTGCACCAGAGGATAAGGTTATTAGAGGGCTAGTCAAACCAAAAGCCTCCTTTTTCAAAATACGTCTTATTAAATCAACTCCATTAATTATATTTCCCCACTGATCTGAACCTCCGAGTTGTAATAAACAATTTTTCTTCTCATAGAGTTTATAAAAATCAAAAGCTTGTAGAATCATATAGTTAAACTCCATATAACTAAGTGATTGTTCTCTATCTAGTCTTAATTTAACACTGTCGTAAGTTAACATTTTATTTAAAGTAAATTGTGAACCAACATTTCTTAAAAAATCTATATAATTCAGTTTCCCCAACCAGGAAAAATTATCCACAAAAATCGGTTTAATTCTTTTATTTTTAAAGTTTAATAATTTTTCAAATATTTTTTTAATACTTAAAATATTTTTTTTAACATCTTTGGTTTTCAAAATTTTTCTAGTTGAATCTTTTCCTGATGGATCACCAATTAGTGTAGTTCCACCTCCTAAAAGGATTATTGGTCTATGCCCATGTTTTTGAAGGAGCCTCAAAATCATGATTTGGAGCAAGCTCCCTACGTGTAAACTATTTGCTGTACAGTCAAATCCAATATATGCAGAGATAGACTTTCTTGAAATTATTGAGTCAAGCTTTTCTAAATCAGTGCACTGATTTAAAAACCCCCTTTCTTGCATTTCTCTCAAAAAAGTGCTTTTCATATTTCTAATAATTATAGGAATAATATTATACAAAATTTAGTATAAATAAATACAATTATGAAGAAAGAATACACATGCTTAGGATTAATGAGCGGTACCTCAGGCGACGGAGTAGATGCATCTATTGTTCGTTCAGACGGCCAAGATAAATTTACAGTAATAAAAGAAAGATACTATGAGTACGATAAAAGTATATTCTACGACTTTCACGAATTAAAAAATAAGATCAACTCCTATAACGACTTAAATACCCATTCATTAAAGATTAAAGAATTAGAAAAAAAAATTACTTTATTTAATGCAAAAATAATAAAGGATATTTCTTCAAATATTAGTTTAGATTTAATAGGGTTTCACGGACAAACGATTTATCATAATCCTGATGAGAAAATTTCAAACCAACTTGGAAATGGTATTTTATTATCTCAGCTAACTAAGATAAAAACTGTTTTCAATTTTAGAAAAAATGATATTTTAAATGGCGGAGAAGGAGCTCCTTTAACTCCAATATTTCATAAATATTTAATTAAATCTAAAAAAATTAATTTGCCTGCTGCTATTTTAAATATAGGTGGCATATCTAATATGACTTATTTATATGACTTTAAAGATAATAAAATTTTAAGTAAAGATCTTGGTCCTGGAAATTGCTTAATAGACCAATGGATACAAAAACATACCAAAAAAAAATTTGATGATGAAGGAAAAATTTCTGAAAGAGGAATAGTTAATGAAATTATTTTAGAACAAGCTCTGGAGCTTTACGAGAATAATTTTAAAAAAAAAAATAATATATCTTTAGATACCAATGATTTTGATCTCTCATTTGCAAGAGGTCTTTCAATTGAAGATGGAGCTGCAACTTTAATAAAATTTACCTCGAAAATAATAGCATCAAATATAGATTTATTTTTAAAAGATTTTTTAAATAAAAACATTAAAGTTATTATTTGTGGGGGAGGGAGAAAAAATTTAAATTTAATTAAACAAATAAAGCTATATACAAATAAAAATTTATCTTTTTACAGCTCTGAAGAATATAGTTTAGAAGGTGACTTTATTGAGTCTCAAGCTTTTGCGTATTTAGCTATAAGATCTGTACTATCTTTACCAATTTCTTTTCCTCAAACCACTGGTTGTTCATCGCCTTGCACAGGGGGAGAAATTATTAATTATTAGATTAAAGCTGTTTTTTCGCCGATATATTTTTCAACTTCTTGTCTTAGACTTTCCTCTCTTCCTTTAAAAAAATGATTAGCTCCTTTGATCTTAGAAAATATTACTTCCACTCCTTTTTGATTTTTTATTCTTGTATCTAATTCGTTTATACTTTCTTTTGTAACAAGTTCGTCATTATCACTATATACCACTTGACCAGATGTTGGACATGGCGCTAGAAAAGAAAAATCGTAAACGTTTGGTTGAGGTGAAATAGCTATAAAATTATTTACTTCAGGGCGCCTCATTATTAATTGCATACATATTAAAGCACCAAAAGAAAAACCTGATACCCAACATTGACTATAATCCATATTTTCTCTTTCAATCCAATCTAAAGCTGCGGCTGCATCAGAAAGTTCACCTTGACCGTTATCGAATACTCCATCACTTTTTCCAACGCCTCTAAAATTAATTTTTATGACAGAAAAACCATTTTCTAAAAAAGTATTATACATAAGCTGAACAATTTTATTATTCATTGTTCCACCATATTGTGGATGAGGCTGCAATACTATTGCAACTGGAGAACCAAATTTTGGATTTTTATAATATTTACCTTCAAGTCTTCCGGCCGGACCAGGAATAAAAATTTCTAAACTTTTCTGTTTCATATTAATAATGATAATTATTTTCAATAAAAGAATAGACTTATAACATGTTTTTATGCGTCAAATATCTTTTTTTAAATCAGAGTAATTTAGTAGGAATTAATTGAAAACTGTTATAAAACAAGCCAAATTTATGAAATTAACTACTAAAGGAAGATACGCAGTAATGGCAATGGCAGATCTAGCGTCTTATTCTGAAAATAAACCAGTAAGCCTAACTGAAATTTCTACGAGACAAAATATTTCTTTAGCGTACTTAGAACAATTATTTATCCATTTGAAAGAAAGTAAATTAGTTAAAAGTGTAAGAGGAGTTAAGGGCGGATATGCCTTGGATAGACCAGCTTCAGAAATTAAAATTTCTAATATTTTTCACGCTGTCAATGAAGAGGTAAAAACCCTTAATTGCAAAAAAGAATCAAAAAAAGGATGTAATAATAAGTCTGTAAAATGCATAACACACAATTTGTGGGACAAATTAGATGCTCACATTAATGGTTTTTTTGAAAATGTAAAATTAGAGGAACTAATTAAAAGATAATGAGCAAAGTTATAGATACAAATAAAGAATACAAATATGGTTTTACAACTGATATTGAAAGTTTTAAAGCCCCAAAAGGGTTAAATGAAAAAACAATAAAATTTATTTCAAAAGAAAAAAAAGAACCTAAATGGCTTTTAGATTGGAGACTTAAAGCTTACAAAAGATTAAAATCACTAAAAGAACCAAACTGGCAAAAACCAAAATACCCTAAAATAGATTACCAAGATCTTTATTATTATTCTGCTCCTAAAAGCACTAAAGATAAACCTAAGAGTTTAGAAGACGTCGATCCTAAACTTATAGAAACTTATAAAAAACTTGGCATTCCCCTAGATGAACAAAAAAGACTTAGTGGTGTTGCTGTAGACGCTGTTTTTGACTCTGTTTCTGTAGCAACAACTTTTAAAGGAGAATTAACTAAAAAAGGTATAATTTTCTGTTCTATTTCAGAGGCCATACAAAATCATCCTGACTTAGTTAAAAAATATTTAGGTTCCGTAATCCCTTTGACAGATCATTATTTTGCTACTTTAAACTCTGCAGTATTTACTGACGGTTCATTTGTTTACATACCACCAAACGTTAGATGTCCAATGGAACTTTCTACATATTTTAGAATAAACGCTTCTCAAACCGGTCAGTTTGAGAGAACATTAATTATTGCAGATAAAGGGAGCTATGTCAGTTACCTTGAAGGTTGTACTGCACCTATGAGAGATGAAAATCAACTTCATGCCGCAAATGTTGAGCTCATTGCTCTTGATGATGCAGAGATTAAATATTCTACTGTACAAAATTGGTACCCTGGAGATGAAGATGGAAAAGGTGGAATATATAATTTTGTTACTAAAAGAGGAGCTTGCAGAGGAAAAAATTCTAAAATTTCTTGGACCCAAGTTGAAACAGGATCTGCAATTACCTGGAAATACCCAAGCTGTATTTTACAAGGCGATAATTCTGTTGGAGAATTTTACTCGATTGCAATTACTAATAATCATCAAAAAGCTGATACTGGGACGAAGATGATACATTTAGGAAAAAATACTAAAAGCAAAATAATTTCTAAGGGAATTTCTGCTGGTAAAGCAGATAATACTTATAGAGGATTAGTTGATATAAATAAAAAAGCAATTAATTCTAGAAATTATACTCAATGTGACTCTCTTTTGATGGGAAACAAATGTGGAGCACATACTGTGCCTTACATAAGAAACAAGAATTCTTCTTCTACAATAGAACACGAAGCTACAACTTCAAAGATTAATGAGGAGCAACTTTTTTATTGCAATCAAAGAGGCTTAAACCAAGAGGAGGCAGTTAGTTTAATTGTAAATGGTTTTTGCAAAGAAGTTTTACAACAATTACCTATGGAATTTGCTGTAGAAGCTCAAAAATTAGTTTCAATTAGCT